>Ga0181464_1000169_pt2 | contig 17467 bp, 9 predicted proteins | sample InSIn2gowninarea_FD_119074 | JGI IMG/M metagenome (GOLD analysis project Ga0181464, IMG submission 119074) | Clean room microbial communities from NASA Spacecraft Assembly Facility at Jet Propulsion Laboratory, Pasadena, California, USA -... ...
TGACATTGTAACATAAGAAAAATTCTCCCTCATTGAATGAGTGAGGGTGATGGTGCGATTGAAGGTGGATTTGGTTAATTTCTTAGTGGCATCATTATGCTAGAGAGAGGCTCGTCGATTTTCATTAACATGTTCTAGTTGTATAAAGTGCTACTCGAGGGGAGTAGTGTCACGTAGTAGTTCTACTACAATGTGTAGTTTAGGTATCTCACACTCGATTAGGATTATGGCTTTGGTCTCATGTACAATGTGAAATGGATTAAACCCCGTGGAAATTTTTTATCAATGTGTGGTATCCCCATAGAGCTAAGAATAACATGTGGTGATAGCTAGTTTTACATTTTTTCACCATACGCTAAAGAATCGTCTTAAGGACTTTGTTAGTAGCTTCTACCTAGCTATTTGATTTGGGGTAATATGGGGAAGAAAGTTTGTGAGTGAACCTAAGGAGATGAGATAATTCTTGGAAAACCTCATTTGTGAAGTGTTTTCAATGGCCAAGTATAAGTTCCTTAAGGATGCCAAATGACATGATTACATGATTGAAGAGAAAACAAGAAACGTGGTTGGCTATGTTACTGAATGTAGGCATGTCTTCTACCCACTTGGTGAAGTAGTCTACAATGAATACAATGTACTTGTGTACATTCTAGTGTTTCTCTTATTTTATGGGAATATAAATAACACATATTACATTATTTAACCTCTTGAATGTAGTCTCAGAAGAGAGTGGGACAAAAATAACCAATGTAAAGGATTCTTTGGGTAGTGGATATCCCTAAAAGGTGACCACCACATGGAATTTTATGACCATCAGTAAATACCTATTTACTTCTTTGAGGGTGAGACATCAATGGAGGATGGTGTTGATCCCTCTTCAATATATTATGTATCCCAAGAGGAGGTAATGGGGTTCTTAGTAGTGACTGTGTTTTCGAGCATCTTATAAGAGATTATGGTTGGAATTTTGAGTTCAAAGGAAAAGGAGAAAATCACCATATTGAGGGTCATCGAGGAAAAAGAAATGCAAGAAATTTACCTTTCCTTAAGAATTTGCAATTTTTGTAATGTTTCAGGTGGAGGGACCTTGCAAATTACTTGGAATTTTAGGGGTTCAAGCATGATACCTTGTTGGGACATAATGAATCCCAAAAATCAACTTGCATTGATGAATAACAAACACATGAGAGGGTTCCAGTGTAGGTTGTACTATTAGCAATGTTGAGATACAATTCGTAGATTGTTAATGTGGTTAGAGTGATGTTTGGAACATGTTGTGAGGTCATCCAAATATGGTAAGATAAGATGAGCCAATCCATGAAAAATATAGTTCATGTCTTATTTGAAGGTGGCATGAACATTTTTTAAGCTTATTGGCATGCACAGAGGGAAGACCTAGGTTCAAGTGAATTAGCAAAAAAAACCTCAAACACCAGCCATTTTGGCATCAACCATGAGTAGGTTAAGTCTCACATGAGGCATCTACCAGGGACTGCAAGAACCTAGATAGTTTTGTAGTCATGAATTAGAGGTAGATTCTACACTTGTCACCAAACCTTATCTAGCACAATTATTCAAAATATAAAATTGTATACCCATACTTTGCTTAATAAATCCATTATGTTCAACAAGGGTATGACACAAAGACAATTCAACATATGTTCAATAGAACTATAAAATAGAAAAAAAATTACACATTATGTGTGGACAAAGAGGTTATCCCAAAACAAATCTTTATTAATATTGTAAATGTAGGCTTTAACACTGTACAAAACTTACCTACAAATGAATTCTTAAAACTCAGAAAAATATATAATGGTGACAACAAAAAATATATATAGATATTTTCTCCTCGAATCGAAACCGGGAAAACCAGATTGATTTTTCAGTATATTCTTTTCAATGTTATAATACATTATATACATGCTGAAACATTCATATAAAACCCCAATCCATTAACCCTCGATTAGAAAATAACCATAGTTCCCTTGACGAGATCTACAAAATACCTGTTATCACCCTAAAATGTTTTTTAAACTTTGGAAAGTTTGCATTGTTTCTAGTCATGGTCTTATAATAAGTTTTGAGTCATCACATGCTTAAAGGGATAAGTGATAGGATTAGAGTCTTCATAGTGTCATTAACATTTCCAAGCCCTTCTTCTAGTCATAGTATTAAAGCATCTCTAGGTCATTTCATGCTTAAAGGGTTAGGTCATAGGGTTAGAAGTTTTTAAGGTCATATTTCATTCCCAAACAATGTTTGACAACCTTATTCCATGTATTAGAAGTCTCACCTTGTGTTTAGAAGTCATATCTCAAGTCATTCTTAAGAAATTTTGAAATTAGCTACAAATCCACATTTTCGTATTGTAAACAGTGTAAAAACCCTATTTTGCGCTACAAAATCACTGAAGAAGCCTTATTCAGTAGAAAAGATGTTTTAAGTAATCAACTTCCAAGGGGTTTCTTGAGCAACTGAAAGCATTTTTTGGAAAACTGAAAGAGGTTTTTCTTCCTAACATACCTATCTACAAAAACCTCTTTCAGTTTCTTCAAATTAATTATGATCTAGGAGAAGTTGATGACTCAACATGCACAGTAGTTTCTTAGTGCACTATGAAATTGCTGTAGGTGCAATTTTGTTCTTTTTGGCTAATCTTCAAAGGAATGAAAGGGCTATTTTTGGAGAAGGATGTTGCTGCAGAAATGTAAGGAGATCATTTGAAGAGGTTTAAAGCCTATGTAAATAAAAACTCAAGGAATGAAGGATATATGCAAGAATTAAGCCTTGCACTACAAAAATAACAGTTATTTCGTAGTGCATCTAGTTTGACTTTCTTCAGGCAACTTCAAAGAGTTTAGTTTTGGCACAAGTGTAAGAGCAGGGTTTTATGACTAATTCAACAAATGTTATATGATTAAAGGGGCTAGTTTGTGTTGGGCCGTTAATATGTCATTATTATTATCAATTTTTAACACCTATTTCATTCATTTCTACTCTTCTTTATCATGTCATTTATCATGATTTATCATATAATTCCATTTTATAATTATTTATGCTCTTATGGATAAATATTATTTATTCTCCTTTATTTTTAATAAATTGATTATTATGCATGATTTTAGCAATGATATTTTATTAATAAATTGGTTGTAACATCACTCACCATTTTAGCCTCCAAAGATATTTTCCAGATTGAAGATTTTATCTCCAGCTCATCATTAAATGTGCCAACTCAGAAATTCGTTGGAATAAGAAGTGACAATTTTGTATTGAATGTTTTTGGCAAATGGAGAAGAATCTGGAAAATATGAAACATGGGTTTTTTCCAAAACGAACCAAAATAGTTTTGCATTGAGCAATTTTCCCAAATTCGACCCGTACTAAGAGAAATGGAAGGTTCTACGAAGACGTCTTTCTCAGATTCACTTTGTGGCCATTTTCCAAATTATCTCAGCTGCAATGCCAAATTCGACCTGTTCCTGTCGAATGATTGATGGAAGGATATTTCAGATATGATCTTACTTATCAATTTGTTGAGAACAATCCAATTGTGTAATGAAAATCATGTTGTAATCATCTCTGTTGTAACTGCTCTCTGCTCTCTATATTTAAATGAAAACATAGATCAGAGAAGGAGATTCAGGAATAATGGATTCATGATTCAGAATTAAAGATTCATGATTCATGATGGGATAGGATAGGATAGGAGGAAAAGGAGATTGTTGCATTACCATTGTAATTCTCAAGGCTTTTGCTGTTGTAATGATTTCACAATTTGATAATTAATAAGTAAAAGGGTTACTATTCATTCTCCTTATTTGAAGTAGCCCAGCAGCATTCGCTGGCGGCTAAGGGCCCAACCTTTAGTGGATTAAGCTGCTGCTCTGTATTATGTCTTTACGATTTTTTTCATCTGATGGTTTTGATTTCTTTTTCATTTGCTTTATTCAATAATATTTTGTTTATGAACATTTCACAAAATTGCTCTGTTATATTGAAATCATAATTAGATTGCGTTAGTGTTGTTAAATCTAATCTAATACTGCGTTGTCTAATTAAGACTGTGGTTCATTTAATCGCTGCTCATTTATAATTGCAATTGCTATTCAATTAAGTTACTGTTCAATTATAACTGCGATTGTCGTTGCTTTAATACCTGCGATTAATGTTCATGATATTAGATTAAGATTACATATTTAGTTACGTTTGCAGTTGCTGTGTATTTCTATTTAATTAGCTTTGTTGTTCAGTTGTATTTAAGATTGATGTTTAATTCTAGTAATTTAGAATCATTGTTCCTTTCCATTAATAATTCATTTTTGTTAGATGAAGCTTTACTGTTCAGTTTTTCAATAGATTTTGTCACTGTTCTTTTCTGCAAGGATTTGATTTCATCTTTTAATTGATATTGCAGCAAGTGTGTTTTTTTCCAATCGAATTGTTATTATTTACTTTAGTGTGGATTGAAAGATCAACAACTGTAAAGGACACTGACTACCACTATCTAAGTTCTCAGATTGGAGATCTTGCTTATGATTGATTTTCATTTGCATCAGTTTACGGGGGAGAGAGTTATCATTACTGAGTCCTCGACTGATGGTTGTTTGAGTGAATGATTTAGTTCATAACATTTTAGTTTCTTGTTGTTCCGATTATATTTTGTTTCCAGCATTCATTTACTTTTGCATTTAAAGCACTATACTGCAAAACATTACTCTTGAGTAAATAGCCACCTCAGGCTGAGTACACTCTTGAAATAAAAAATCGTCCCTGGGTTGACAATTAATGTGAAGATAATTAGGGGTTAAAAAGACACCTTTTGTTGCTCAACATTTTGGCGCTGTTGCCAGGGAGCGTGTAGCCATTTCTAAGGAGTAGTGTGCATTTGATGAGTGCATGTTAGGAGAGAATTGGTTATTAAAAACGAAAGGTAAGGACCTGCGTACGGAGCATGTAAAAGCCCTACTCCCCTGCCCGCTTTCTAGCAGGATTGTTAAAGAACTTAGGGTAGAAATAAATGTTTGAGTTTCTGTGTGAATGACTAAAAAAAATAGAAATTTTGAAAAACAAATCTCATGATTTCACTTAAGTGGTGATGTAAGCACCACCCATTTCACTAACCAATTGACAGGAACATTTGAAGAAGGAGCCTCAAATAAACACATGAAGAACATATTCTATTATGGTAAGAAATGACTCACATTTCTACTTTTGAATTCCCTATGAAAGATCTAGGAGGAGTGACACAAATGCACATAAATCCCCCATCTTCTCTACCAAACTTTCATGGTTTGACAAATGAAGATCCAGATACATTCTTATTTGAGTTCGAAATACTTTGTAGAGGATATGATTATTGTACTAATGATCAAAGGTTGAAAGCGTTTCCTCTTACTCTAAAAGGAGCAGCTCTCCGATGGTTCATGAGCCTAGGTGGGAATTGCATCCATGGAAGGACATGAAGAACATATTCTAGAAGAAGTACCAAAACTATTGCAAGGACAATGAAGATATTTTCAATATGATACAAGGGGAAGATGAAAGCTTGAAGGACTATGTAGAGCGATTTCATTACAACCTTCAAAAATCAAAGCATAAGCATTTGAAAAAAGAGATCTTAAAAACACTCCTACTCAAAGGAATCAAAGATGAATTTTTAAAACTCTTAAATCTGATAGGAAGTGATCTTTTTCAGTTGTCATATGATGATGTTTGTGAATTGTGCATAAAATATTCAAGAGGAATCTCCAAGGCTAGTAAGAATTCTAGAGATGTTTGTTCTTTCTTTTCCAAATCTGCTACAAAAACAGGAGACATAAGAGCTGAAATCAATGTTTTATTTGAAAATTTTAAAGTTGATTTTATTAGCTCTCTAAGTTCAAAATTGGATGCTTTGCAGGTTCAGAAAAATCAACAATTTGAAGAAGTGTTTTTCCCTTATTATTGAAAGGAGCATCCAATAGATAATTGTTCTTCCTTATCTAAGATGGAAGTAGCGTATCAAAGAGATGAAGAAGCTGCAACAAGGTCAAAACCATGGAAATCATGGCCTACAGGTATGGTTCAAAACACTTCTTCTCCATTCTCTTACTTGCATAATCCATTATGGAATAGTAATGTGTTAGGGTAGCCATGTCAATCTCAATATAACCACCATCAATCTTGTCTACAAGTTTGGCATGGTTCATCTTATGATTGCATGACTACTTTCCCTCATCTTGTAGCACAAACACATCATCCATATTCTTCACCAGCTCTTCCACAACATCCTACTTTCATATCAAAATCATCCATTCAACCTAATCAACTACATCATCAAAATTCTCCATTCCGTACACAATTTCCTACTCAACTCATTCCACACCCTCACCATAATAAACTAGTACAACATGCTTACAGTGTTGAACTGCAAAATTTAACCACCCTTCCCACCCATTCTACCTCACATGCCCCATTAGAGAAAACTTACAATAAGATTCAGAATGTCTCAAATTCAAAAATTGTAGAAGTTATGGGAAGAAATGAGGTTTTTTCTAGTTTGCATCAACAAGTCATTTTAAAAACTCAAGAACTTCATAATATGATGGATATGGCAAATCAAGAAAGTAAAGGATATATTGAAGATTGGTTTCAATTCATCACTTATTTGTAGCATCACTCCATACTTTAACAATTTTTGACACCATCTTTTCAAGGGAAGTTGGCTTCTTGTTTAATGATTCTTTTGGATCCAACCCATCAAAACTGGTCGAAGATTTTAACACGTCCTTTTTGGATCCAACCCATCTTTTGTGGGTTTGATCCAAAAAGGATGAATTAAAAATCTTCAGTCACTTGATCATGCCCCATCACCCCACCTTCCAACCCCAAACATCCCTCAGAGCCCTCCAAGAACCTTATTTTTTTTTAGACTTCAGAACAGCACATTCCTTCTTCAAGCCAGGAGTTCCACCTTCTGTTCCCGAGGTCCCTAACACACATCATATAACAATATTTTGAATTGACTAAACAGCATTCAAATTTGGGTATGCGCATACATGAAGCCCTATTTCAAAAATGGTTCCATTGGAAGTACTCCTATACATTATTCATATTCATTTTTCAAATCAAAGTAGGTTAGTGTAAAAAATAAATAAATAAGGACATAAATAAATGCATTTTGTTTTTTTATGTAAAACTAGTTGTTTTTTGTTGCAACACACTGTGGAAATCAACATCGGTGATAATTTTTTTTAATTCATTTTGTATGTAGATGAATTATAATGGAAATAATAGTTCTACAAACACTCATTTTCATTTTTATCACCAGTTTGGAAAAGATGCTTGAATATCATATTTTTTTGGGCTTGATGAAATTTCTGAAAACACAGCCGGAACAATCATGTTTTAAGGGACCATAAGGGAATATTTTTAAAACTTGTTTCTATCCTAATCATCCCTTGCTTTCTACTTTCCAACCCAATTTTAATCATTCAATTTGGATTTGAAATGAAAAAGTTAGAACCAAAACATTGATAAGGTGTCTAGCAGGCAGCTCAGGAATAGAGTTGGGACAGTCGGTTTTTGGAGGCCTAAATGACCATATTATGAAAAAAAATTCTATGGTATATTCTTCTATGAATCTATTTTACAACTCAATTTGAATCACTGATTTTCGATATTGTATGAGGAAGTTATGATCAAAATACTGACTGCCTATCATAAGTCAGCACTCTTAAAACTCTATCTTTCCGGCTGTTACTTAGAGTATTTGACCTATCAATCCTTCTTGTCTTCAAACCCTGCTTCTATTGGAGATAAATAAATGAATCTACTTTCATTTCCAATTTGAATCATTTGAATTTGACATCAAACAAAGAATCTATACTTAAAATATCCATTGTTGTTTTAAGTGGGTAATCGAAAATGACTCTGTTATGCAGGTTGTTCTAACTAAAATTGACATATCATATCATTGAATTTTTAAAACCTATTTCTATTGGAAATATACCTTTGAATTAGCTCTCATCTAACTTTGAAATCACTCAATTTGATGTTGACATTATGATACAAGTGTTGTCCTTGATGGCAACTCACACAGATGACAGATCATAGTGGAGTAGGTCAGTAGCAAAGAATTGATGATCATACTACAAAGAATAAAGAAAGAAAAGAATATATGCAGGTTCACTATATACCATGTTGTGTACACATGCAGGTTCACTATATACCAAGTAGTGTATACACGCAAGTTATGCACGCAGGTTCACTATATACAAAGGGTTGTATACACGTGGGATTGTTGATCAAAAGTCGTGTATGCATATGCACGCATTTTCATGCATGGAAAAGCGCGTATATGTGGGAAAACTTATTTTTGGGTCTATGGTATTTAGACCTATGGTTTTGGACCTTGGTATTGCATTCAAAGTATTGAACCCAGGTATTGGGTCCCTAGTATTGGTTCTAAATGGTTTTGGACCATGGTATTGAGTAAGGCCTAAGACTATAAAAGGAGAAGAAGATCATTAGGCAAGGGCACTGAGAAAGTCTTGAATATCTAATGATATATGAGATCTAGTATGTAGGTTATGGGTTCATGATGCTTTGCTTGATCTCAGCTAAGGAGGAATCTTACTAGTTGACGAAGAACAAGATCTAAGGATAGATCAGGATCAAATGGTTTGGAATGAATCATCTCTATATGGTTTAATCATGCTTGTTCTAGATCTGTATACTACCGCATGTAATGTTCTGATCTGGGTATAACTTAAGATTGAAATAGCTGCAAAACATGAATTAATATTTACAGATGTATACGTTGGTTGACTTTGATAAAAGTGCGTACATACGCAGGTTAGATAAATGTAAGTAGCGTATACAATATGAACTATGATGTTTGAAGTTACAGATGGTTCTAGTTGTTGATGTGAAGCCTAAGTTCTAGCGACTGTTTACTAGTGTCAGTATTCTGTATATTCAATTTGGTTGATTGTGTTTAGCTTCAGTGTTGATGGATGAGATCTATAATGGATCAGGATCATAATGACTTATTTTTATGTGATTTGATGGACTAGATCTAGTTGTTAACATATGTATTATCCTTGTATATGTAATGATTTGAGTATGTCTGAAGTCAGGAAGTGTAGCGAAGTTATCAATAAGTAATTGTTGACATATATGTTGGTTCACTTTGGTGAAGTTGCTTATACACACTGGTTCGACTCTTCCAAGTAGAGTATGCATGGTTTTTGATGATACAGTTGGTTCTGAATATTATTGCAGAGTTCTATGTTCTGCTCTATGTTCTGGTGATTGCAGTTTGTTGACTGGGTTTCAGTGACTCAATACCGGGTGATTCAAAGATTGATGATGCTAGTGTTGATTGATTTTGTGCTTCAATGATATTGATGGGTCCAGTATGAAAATTGGATGAAACGTGGCCTTTCAGATTATGATGTTGTGCTTCAGGAGTATATAGTCTGAAAATTTATGAAATAAGGTAGCTAGAGGAAGAAAGAGAAGGTTGTAGCCTTCTATAGGTCAGCACCTACGTACTAGTACATCAGCTAGTACAAGAGCAAAGGGGGTGGTAGCTCCCTTCTAGTAGTAGCTGGAAAACGAGTGAAGGAGCATTCAGTAGGCCGACACCTATGTACTAGTAAAAGGATCGGCTAGTACAAGAGCTAAGGGGGTTGCAGCTCCCTTCCAGGAGAAGCTGGAGAATGAGAGAAGGTTGTAGCCTTCTACAGGTAGAAGCCTGCGTACTAGTATAAGTCTGCTCTAGTACAGAAATGTTGTAAATTGAAGTTTCTTATTAAAAGAAGATAGAGACGACTTACAGCAGGTGGTTTTCACCCACATTGGGTTTCCACCTTATATCATGGTGTTCATGTGTGCTTCTTGTGTGTGATGATCTATTCCGTTTTACTGCTCATGTTTACTATTCATATGGCTAATAATGTTCTGATGCACTCATTAAGGATCAACTAACTGAATCATAAGTTTTCTAAATATTCGCTTGTTGCACTACACATAGTTGCGTACACACGTAGTTTTCCTTAACTGAAGTAGCGTATATGAATATTAATATGGAAATGAGAAATCTATATTGATTTGATAATACTGATTCAGCCCCCCTCAATATTATTCCCAACATTTGAATGAAAAACAAAGAAGTTGTGATTAAAGCACTGCAGGTTAGTATGATTGGCCACTGCTCTCCCACAAGTGACAAATAAATTTTACTTTGTTATTTTCTCCATGGATTTGTTATACATAGTAACTAATTGTTTTTTTTCATAATTCTTGGATTAGGGGAGCCTAATCACCTCTCTTTCTCCATGATTTAATGTTTTATTGCAGGTAGACACTCATTTTTTTGCAGGTCCTAGGAGAATAAAGAAGGTCAATTTATAGACGAGCGGTTCTTGAAAGAAAATTTAATGAAACAAGAGAATTTCATCCAATTCATTACCCAACAGATTTATAACAAAAGAAATGAAGAATTGATTTCCATTTGAATATTCATGTCATGTCTCTGTTGCCAAAACAGTTTTCAAAGAGATCATTTTTTTTTAATAACATCATAACTGTTGTAACTTAATTTATTTATTTACATATTGTTTTTAAATAAAATATTGTTTCGTTTTTTTATTTCTTTTATATTTTGTGTTTCAGGTGTTGCTTCCTTCAAATTGTGGCCCATCTTCAGCATCAATGTAGTGAACAACTAATTCATTTTTTGCGTGCTTGCATTTTATGATTGTGCATTTTTGCTGTTCTTTTTCGAAGGAACAACACTTTCGCACTTTTGCTGTTCCTTTCTGAAGGAACATCACTTCTGCATTTTTGTTATTCCTTTCCGAAGGAACAACACTTCTGCACTTTCACATTTTTGTTGTTCCTTTCTGAAATGAACAACACTTCTGCACTTCTGCATTTTTGTTGTTCCTTTCCCTTCTGCACTTCTGCATTTTTGTTGTTCCTTTCCGAAAGGAACATCACTTCTGCACTTTTGCATTTTTGTTGTTCCTTTTTGAAGGAACAACACTTCTGCATTTTTGTTGTTCCTTTTCGAAGGAATAGCACTTCTGCAGTTTCACATTTTTGTTGTTTCTTTCCGAAGGAACAAGACCTCTGCATTTTTGTTGTTCTTTTCTGAAGAAACAACACTTCTACACTTCTGTATTTTTGTTGTTCCTTCGGAAAGGAACAACACTTCTGCACTTTTGCATTTTTGTTGTTCCTTTCCAAAGGAACAACACTTCTGCACTTCTGCATTTTTGCTATTCCTTTCCGAAGGAACATCACTTCTGCACTTTTGCATTTTTGTTGTTCCTTTTCAAAGGAACAACACTTCTGTACTTTTGCATTTTTGTTGTTTCTTTCCGAAGGAACAACACTTCTACATTTTTGTTGTTTCTTCGGAAATGAACAACACTTCTGCACTTCTGCATTTTTATTGTTCCTTTCTGAAGAAACAACACTTCTACATTTTTGTTGTTCCTTTCCGAAGGAACAACATTTTGACATTTTTGTTGTTCCTTTCAAAGGAACATCATTTTTGCATTTTGTTGTCCCTTTCAAAGGAACAACACTATCGCATTTCTGCTGTTCCTTTCAAAGGAACAACATTTTTGTATTTTCTGTTGTTCCTTTTAAAGAATAGCACTTTTTCACATGCATTTTTTTGTTGTTCCTTAAAAGAAACAACACTTTTTTTTGGTGTATTTTTTTCTATTCCTTTTAAGAAACAACACCTTTTCGCATGCATTTTTTTATTGTTTCTTTTAAGGAACAACACTTGTTTTGGGTGTATTTTTTTATTGTTCCCTATAGGGAACAACAATTTTTCACATGCATTTTTTTTTTTTGTTCTCTACAGGGAACAACACATTTTCATGTCTATTTTTGTTGTTGGCATGCATTTCCTATGTTGTTCCCTACACAGAACAACACTTTTTCGAGTGTTTTTGTTGTTCCTTTGAAGGAACAACACTTTGTGAGTATTTTCAAGAGCAACCCTTCCTTCCTCTTGTCGGATTATTCCTAGTTCATCTTAACCACATTTTATTGGTTCCCCGTCATGGCATGAAGTACACTACTTTTATGAGGACAAGAATTATGGATTCTATTGAAGCGAGTTAATATAATTCACATTATGATCTCTAACATGACAACTCCTTGATGATAGATTATTTTCAAAAGGGACACAATTATTTATATACTACTTTACTACATCATTTTATGTTGTACATGATACTGATTGATCATCTTAATACCATGCTAGTTCCATCCTTCTTGGTTATAATCTTCTCTATCTGTACTAAATGAGATTATGGGTATTATATTGTTTTTTATTGACATGTTCAACTTCTTCCACCATCCCTGCTCTTAAGGAGTACTAAGCCTCCCTCTTTTTATCATAAAAATGTGTAATAACAACAAAATTTTATTCGCGGATGGAGAATAGGAGGTCTCATTACGAGATAGCCTACCATGTTCATAAGGTTGTAACAAAGTGACATTCCCATTATGGCCACCACACCAGGGTTATGATCCATTGAATAGCCAAATTATCCTTGGAACAAGAGGTCTAATCCTGATCACTTTTGCTACATCCCAATGAATGGTAGTGTGGGTATCTGGTTACCACGCCAGCACACTGATCACTTCTGTAGAACAACATTGGAACTCTCCATTTATAAATTGAGGATCCTGGCTCATATGGATTAAAAAGCAACCCTTGGGAGGCTATGGACACCTGCTGGCAGCAGAGGCTCTGCTTATGGTATTGAAGTTATATCTTATCGTCAATTATTACTATAATACCCTTTTCTTATTTTTTCTTTTTATCAGAGAAGTTATTTCCTTAATTTTTTTTGTTTTGAACCTTTACGCATGAGAAATTATTTTCAGATCAATCGCATCATTTTCAGCTAGAATACCATCAACAAAGCATCTTTTTGACATATTATTGTCCTTTTTATTTTTCGCATAACTTATTATCAATCCAAGGCATCCCATCTCTTATTTATAACTAACTTTACACACTCTGCTCTCATTATAACCATAACTCTTGCCGTCTTATCATTTATATGTGTACTCTACTTCATTTATTGTTGTATTGTTCATTCCCTTGCCTTGCCATTAGCATAACACCTTTCATATGCTTTATGGTCATGGAATCCCTTATTCAATTGGAGGAGGGAATGTATGCATTATGGAATAGCATGCGGTATAATTACTGCACTCTGCCATAACTTGTTGATTTGACAAAATATTAGTACTGCATGTATACAAATTTTTTTCTGATTGAAATTTTTGCATGCATCTTATCTATTGCTATTCAAAACTAACACTGTGGATTCAAGAACATTGTATGCAACATAGTGATCTATTTACAGGAGAAAACCAAGTATGGGGAGGAAACTCCATTCACAGCATGACTACACTATTGCAACTAATAGAAGAGGCTTGAGCAACCCACAAACATGAACAATTGTTCAGACATGATGTGCTTGCCTGGATTCCACCTTTTGCATCACTTTCAGCATCAACTCAACCTATATCAGCTTCAACAAACGCCAGTCCATATATGTCATTCCACATTTTTCTTTTTGGAGGTAAAACTTGAGATAAAATAGCATAATTTTCCGATTTATTACAAATTTAGGAGAATTTCATGAAAATACATTTTGAGGATTATTTATCATCCTTCATTCCACATCTTTACCACTTCCCATTTTTCAGCGGCATATCATCTTTCAGTTTGGAGGAGTGTTGCTTTCATTTATTTCTTTCTTATGACCATATCATTAATATTCTTTATCATCTATTGATATTCTTATTCATTCTCAACACCTCCCTTATTCCATGTTGTTTTACACTAAGCATTGAATTCAACAAATGGTAGCAACCACTTCAATTGTTTTCTAGCATTGCATGAGGGCATGCTAATTCTTCAGTTTGGGGGAGGAATTGCTACGCATGATGGATGTTTTCTACTTTCTTTCTCATTTAAGGCATACAATTTCATTTTTATACAGTGCAGAAATTGATTTCCATATATTTTTAAAACTATGAACTCAATTCTTGTGAATTCTGGAAAACACTGACGTATTATTAGAATACACAAACCCAGATAAGTTCAAGTTAAATTAGTTCATAAAATTTCAAAAATCATGCAGCATCACCTACAGCCATATTTCTAATATCTCAGAATCCGTGCATCAAAAAAATCTGATTTTTGGATCATAGAAGCATTAATATAGTAGAAATCTACTTGCAAAATTTCAACAAAATCTGATTTGTATTTTTTGAGAAAATGGTTAATGAAGTTTGTTATTACTTATATCATATTTTGCTGCAACTTCATATACACATAAGTTGAACGTCAATGAAAAAATTGTTACGCCTTTATCAAGATTGCTAAAATTGAATATTCATTAATTGAGGAAGAATTCATTTGTTCCATCCATTTCATGAGCTAGGATGAACAATTCTTTATTGCTTGGTTAACACATGGGTTTTTTCTTTGGGTTGCATGAGGACATGCAATATATTTAGTTTTTTGTTGCATGAGGACATGCAATAGATTCAGTTTGCGGGTGTGTTGGGCCGTTAATATGTCATTATTAATATCAATTTTTAACACCTATTTTATCAATTTCTACTCTTCTTTATCATGTCATTTATCATAATTTATCATGTAATTCCATTTTATAATTATTTATCCTCTTATGGATAAATATTATTTATTCTCTTTTATTTTTAACAAATTGATGATTATGCATGATTTTACAAATGATGGTTTATTAATAAATTGGTTATAACATCACTCGCCATTTTAACCTCCAAAGATGTTTTCCAGATTGAATATTTGATCTCCAGCTCATCATTAAATGTACCAACTCAGAAATTTGTTGGAATAAGAAGTGACGATTTTGTATTGAACGTTTTGGGCAAATGGAGAAGAATCTGGAAAATTTGAAACATGGGTTTTGTCTAAAACAAACCAAATTAGTTTTATGAGGAACAGTTCTCCCAAATTCATCCCATACTAAGAGAAATAGAAAATTCTCTGAAGACGTTTTTCTCAGATTTGCTGTGTGGCCGTTTTCCAAATTATCTCAGCTGCAATGCCAAATTCGACCTGTTCCTATTGAATGATTGATGGAAAGATATTTTAGATATGATCTTACTTATCAATTTTTTGAAAACAATCCAATTGTGTAATAGAAATCATGTTGTAATCATCTCTGTTGTAACTACTCTCTACTCTTTCTCTATTTAAATGAAAACAGAGATCAGAGAAGGAGATTAAGCAATAATGGATTCATGATTCAGAATTAAAGATTCATGATTCATGATGGGATAGGATAGGATAGGAAGAAAGGAGATTGTTGCATTACCATTGTAATTCTCAAGGCTTTTGCTGTTGTAATGATTTCACAGTTTGATGATTAATAACTAAAAGGGTTGCTATTCATTCGCCTTATCTGAAGTAGCACAACAGCATTCGCTGGCAACTAAGAGCCCAACCTCTAGTGGATTAAGCTTATGCTCTATATTATATCTTTACGATTTCTGCCATGTGATGGTTTGATTTCTTTTTCATTTGTTTTATTCAGTAATCTTTTGTTTATGAACATTTCGTAGAATTGCTCTATTATATTGAAATCAAAATTGGATTGCATTAGTGACAAAATTATTAATTATAACTTGAAATGTCCTATTGTTAATTCTGATCTAATACTGTGTCGTCTAATTAAGACTGTGGTTCATTTAATCGCTGCTCATTTATAATTGCAATTGTTGTTCAATTAAGTTACTGTTCAATTATAACTGCGATTGTCATTGCTTTAATAACTGCGATTAATGTTCATGCTGCTAGATTAAGATTACTTATTCATTTACATTTGTAGTTGTTGTGTATTTCTATTTAATTAGCTTTTCTGTTCAGTTCTATTTAAGATTGCTGTTTAATTCTAGTAATTTAGAATTACTGTTCCTTTCCATTAATAATTCATTTTTGTCAGATGAAGCTTTACTGTTGAGTTTTTCAATAGACTTTGTCACTGTTCTTTTCTGCAAGGATTTGATTTCATCTTTTAATTGATATTGCAGCAAGTGTGTTTTTTTCCAATTGAATTGTTATTATTTGCTCTTATGTGGATTGAGAGATCAACAACTGTAAAGGACATTGACTACAATTGTCTAAGTTCTCAGATTGGAGATCTTGCCTATGATTGATTTTCATTTGCATCAGTTTATTTCGAACTAGACATGATCTAAATTTACCTAAGTAACTTCAAATGGTATGGCCACATCAATGGGACATAATGGCTGGAATCCTAATCCCATCTAAAAGGGGTTGTGTCTAGTTGATCTCTAGTGAACTCTGTTGTAGTTGTGTTGGACATAGGGGAGGATTTCATCCCATGTGCGTTGATGCTTTTAGTTGTACAAGTACATGATTTTCATATTGATCCTATTGACGACCTATGTTTGGCCATTTGTTTGGGGGTGGAATGCCATGGAAATAGTGAGCTTTCTATCGAGCATCGACCATAGGCTTGAACAATATGTACTTAAGAACCTCCTATCCCAATATGAGATAATGGATCATGGGATCCCAAAGTGTACCCACAATCATTAAAAGAGGACCTTAGCAGTGGCTTATGTTGTGATACTCTTCTTACAGGCTGCTAGGATGGCCATCTTAGAGAATTTGTCGACGACCTTGAAAACGTAGTCATTTCCATGCTTAGTAGAAGGAAGTCCCAACATGTAAGCCATGGAGAAGGATTCCCAAGGCTGACTAGGAGTAGGTAGAGGATTATATAGGCCTTACTTCCTGATCTTCGATTTGGAAATAGTGTGGGCAGTGCAGAATTTGATGTACTTCCCAACATTGTGTCAAAGGTTCGACCAATAAAAATTCTTTTGCAACACTACCACTCTTTTTTCTACTCTGAAATATCACTCAACCCAACTATCGTGCACCTCCTAAATCATCTTGGAATGCTCACTTGAAGGAACAAAAAGGTATCCCATGTGGCATAACAATGTGCCCTAGAGGTGAAAATATGGAAATTTCTTGTTGTCTAGGAGAATTTGGCATTTGTTGATGAATTCTGTATCTATCTTGTAAAGATGTGGCCACCCTAAAATCTCGTGTCCACAATAGTCGATCATAGTGGTTAGTGCCATAACTGGTGGTCAGATGAGAGATTTTGCAACATTATTAGTGTTTCCTTTCTTGTATTTGATGTTCAAATGGAACTATTACAGATATGTGGACCATTTTTTATAGTGATCATTTTGAAACTTACTTGTGTTTGTATGAACTACAAGGGTCAGTGGTCTATGTAGATGATCATTTCCTTCCCTGTAATGTAATGCTTCCATTATTGGTAGGCCTGCATAATGGAATACATCTCTTTGTCATAGGTGGGATACTTTTGGACTTTGTTTG
>Ga0181464_1000453_pt1 | contig 17408 bp, 15 predicted proteins | sample InSIn2gowninarea_FD_119074 | JGI IMG/M metagenome (GOLD analysis project Ga0181464, IMG submission 119074) | Clean room microbial communities from NASA Spacecraft Assembly Facility at Jet Propulsion Laboratory, Pasadena, California, USA -... ...
TCTCATGAAGTGTTTAGTTATTGATTGATTGATGAATGTATGGACTAATAAATTTTTTTGAAGCTATGAGGAGAGGGAATATTTCCTTCTCAGTGATTCTTAGACAAATCTCAGACATTTGTGATTAGATATGCATTCATAACCTGTAGCTTACATTTCTACTATGCTTTTGACAAAATTCCTAGTTTCTTTTGGTTAGTATAGGTCAAGTTTATGACCCAAGTTTGTATGTTTAGCCTTGTTTTCATGTCATTTATAATCCTGAGAAGTTCCGGGAATTTTTGGGTAGTGTTCTAGAGGCTTGCCTAGAATTGTGACTCAGATCCTGGGACCGCACCCTCTAAACTCTTTCTTTCCCTTCACTACAAATCCTTCTAGTTAGTTCATGTAGATTCCTTCTTCTATATCCCTGTGTGTGAATGTTGTTTTCATGTCCATTTGTTCTACTTGAAAATCAAACTACTAACAATAGATAAAATAAATCTAATAGAAGTTCATTGGCAACAAGAGAAAAAATCTTACCAAATTCAAATCCTTCTACTTGGCAATAACCCTTTGCTACTAATTGAGTTATGTATTTATCCACTTTGCCTTCTACATTCAACTTCTTCTTCAACATCCATTTGTTACCAATGGACTTTCTTCCAGCCAGATAGAATACCCCAACTAGTTGGATGCCATTAGATTTTGGAAAATATCTTCTCTATTTTTTGGTTTTAATCTTGGACCTATGTATATACTAGTTAAAATCCTAATACATTTCCACCAATTTGGTTTCCCTAATGGAATAATAGGGCATGTTATGGATTTTTAGATATGTAAATTTCTAACAGATCAATAAGAAATTTAACATTACAAACAAAAAGTGCAATTCCCTAGCTCCAAAGGGCAACATCCAATATGAAAAGGGTGATGAATCATATCTAGTTACACAACATATAATCATCTAAGTCAATGTCCCTCATCCAATGTGAAACATCCAAGGTGTGGTGGAAGGCCCTCCAAAGGGTCTATTATCAACATCCAAGAGGTGTGAGTGAAGCATCATCAGCATCCTCCAAAGGATGAGCATGGTTGACACATCATGAAGCATGGGCTCAAAGAGTAATATAAAATAAACTAGCATGATCAAAAAAGTCATTGAAGCATAAAAATAGACCATATTTAGTTTCAAAGTCATGTAACTTTATTACACGAAGTATCTTCTTCAAATTTCACAATAGCTTAAGAAATCATGCAAGTTGCCAAATTTAGGTATGGGAAGATAATTAAATGTCCCTATTATGTGCTTCTAGATCTAAGGGGATGAACAATTCCTAGGTCAACCCTTCAATAAATAGATTTAAATGATAATTTATATGGTATGGGGTGTACTTTATGATAGGTAGCATAGTTTTATACTAGGTTATGAAATACCTTCATCCATGAGTGTCGTTGTGAAGGGAGCACTTGCTTATAATTGAGATACCTTTCCTCAACAATAATTTTTCCACCCTTTACTTAGCATTTTCTTTATTTGATTTCGTTTTCTTAGCAAGCTTTCATTAATTTCATTTAAGACCCATTACAGGATGAGGAAATTCATTGCTCATTAGGTTTGGCATGTTTCTATAAGTCACTTTACTTCAATAGGTGTGATAAACATGGGACTAGGCTAATGGCCTTACATAACGGAGTAGATCTCAAATTAAATTGCATTTTAACATTCATTCCTTGCCATTATTTCACATTTTATTATTTGCAATATATGCTTTTATCTTTCTTTATTTTTGCATTTGAATCAAACTCCAAGCAATTTCCAAGTCCCTATTCTCATAAGATGAGGAAAATAGGGAACCAATTTGAGTGACTAACAACTACCAAACAAAATAAGTTACAATAGTTCAAGGAAATATGGCAAGTATTAAGTATGGTTGGATATAGACATATTTCCTCTATGTAGGACTCCTATTCGTGCCCCTCCTGGAAAACAAAAGAAAAACCCCAAGTGGTACAATTGACTAGGAAGAATAAATCACCCCCAAGGTCAAAATAGGGCAACTAGTACACTTTCTAAGTATCATGATCCATTATCTGATTTTGACCTGTGATCCTTACTTAGATGTCCTACAACATTAAATGCAAGCACTACATGAAATAATGGCTAACATACCTCATGTTCATTAACCTACATTTAGTGAGAACCATGATGAAGAGGATGAATTGACCAATATGTGGGTGAAGGCATCCAAGATGCTACTATTTGAGGCTTATATGGGGTTATTGACTAGAAATTTACATCTTAGGATAAACTTTTTATTCTAGGGTTACCCATATATATATACATGGGTAATAGTGGCCATGTGCATAATGGAGCTTTTAGACCCTGAAATTTGCTAGTTAAACATTTTGATTGAATATTACTTTATGTATGTTTCTTGAAACGTGTTTTCTACATGTTTTCTATGTAGTTTTCTTCATAAAATAACATATTCAAATCTACTTCTTCTTGCATTATAAAATTTGAAGTTGATATCGAATACCCCATACATACAAATTCTATTTTGAAATGGAAGAAACTTGAAGCCGTGTTGTAGCAAATATCTTAATGTTGTTAGCCATACTTGCTCACTAATAAGTTTGAAATAAAAACATGGAGTGCGTGGAAGCGAAAATGTTTTATTTAATTATGACTTTTTAAGTCCATGGAGCAAAGTAAATTGAATCGAAAGGTCTAGGTGTCATAGTTAAAGCTTTTTGTTGATGCAATTGGAATCATTCTTCTTATAGTAATTTCAAGATGTTGTTTAGTCAATGCTTTGAAGGTAAATGAAAACATCCTAATGGTGTATCTTCTCACTAATGTTGTGTAATAAGTATTGAAATTTTCGTAAATGACACCCTTGGGGAAATATTGATAAGGGAATAACACATTTAGATATTTCAAGTCTTGAGATATAGGGTCTAAAACACTAAGATCGTACATCAAGTTACATTTTTCCACTCTCTCGCAAAAGCTTCCTCAGTAGCGTATGGAAACTTATGATGAAATCTTAAATGATTCTCTTAACAAGTGTTCTTTTATTTTGTTGTGTGGGATTCTTTGAAATATTATATCATTTGATGCATAGGAATATTTTCCCTCTATGGAATATATTCATGGTCTTATATGCACGGTTAAGAAAACTCCTAAGCCGCAAATGAGGGCAACTAGAGAAGTACATTCCTACTCTATAGAGGCTAATTACTTTGAGAATGTTATAACGAGTGATGGTATTTTAGTTCTTACTTCCTTTGTTTCATTCTCTCTACTATTTTGTAGTGTGAGAACTTGTGATTTGTAAATGTGGGGAAATTTAGAATTTTACAACATGTGGCATTATTGGGAGTAGTTTTTACTTTGTTCAATTCATGCTTTTGTTCTATTTGCATGTTATAGGTATCACAAGTGTATCAAAGAATGAAATTCATGGCCCTTTCAAGGACAATACCATTTGTTGATTTTGTTGTTATAGAGAAGCTTAGTTTGCTCCCTATTACTAAGAGTTATATTGTGAAGAAATTCATTTTGTAAAATAATTTGCATGCAAGAATAGAGAACCTAAAGATGGATCATGAAATTTTTCATACAATTGATAATCTCTTACTTTGGTTCCAGTTATTAATATTCACATAGATTTTTTTTAGCAATAACTTCCTTAAATTGAATAACTCTTGCAGTGGGTCCATATTAGAATTAGGTCTTGTTAACTCCACTTAGAACAATTCATGTTTTGCCAAAATATCACACTTCAATTCTGACTTGGAAAAGACTCCATAATAGATCTAATAAAGACTTGTGAATATAAATCAATTCATTTTGAATGGACATACAATCTTTAATTGACCTAAATTCATTTTAGTTCGTTAAATTGTTTTAGCAGCTACAACCACCCTCCAAAATTTTGCCTTAGCTTCGTTTTGGAGCCTCCCTACCAACCATCCTCAGCAACATGTCTTACAATGTCAAGTACATGAGATTCAGTGGTTTTCTAGCAGCATGACATCCTGTGCATGACAGCTTGTTGCATTCCCCTCATAGGTTGCTTCCCTGGACTTGGTCTAGGTGCTAGTCAAGCAACTCCCTCAAGGAATTGCAAAATTCTGGAGAGGAACCAACCTTCCCTCTAGAAATTGCGCAAATCTGACTAGCAGCCAGCTGGGCTCAGAAATTGTGCAATCCTGTTTGATAGTCTTTCCAGTGAAAACTATGCAATCTGGCCCAGCAAAACTTCTCAGCCCAGAAATTGTGTACTTACGGGCAGAAATCAGCTGCTCCTCCTAGAAGTTGTGCAATCCTCTGGGCAACTAGCCCAGCTTCCTCCCAGAAACTGCACAAAAGTTACCCTCAGTCAAGTAGGTTGTTGCATGTGCCCTCAGGTTGACCAATTCCACCCGGGACCTAGAAAACTTGACTTGCATGCATGGGTTGATTTTTCTTGAAATAGCAAAAAGCATCCCTAGATTTTAGGGAGCTATTTTTAGCAGCTGGAGGTTACATGCAAAGATCGTTTTAGAAACCTTCCTCCAAGTGTTTCTTTTTGCTAACTTTGTGGCATGCACGTCATGAACTTCAAACTTATTTATTCAATGCTTCAGAGCTCACTTCTTCACATCAATCTTGGAGCTCTAACATCCCACGGCACATCCATGAGTCTTCGATACATCTAACTCAACTATTTATGGGTATGTCCTCTTAACATGTGTTTTGCAGCATTTATGTGACTTTTTGTGTTTTGGCTTGTGTGAGTGTTGTTTGCTTAATTTTTTTGAATGATTGCTGTCGTTTGCATGCATATTAGCTTGTACTAGCACCATTTCATTCTTCGTTAGCATCTCACTGTTGTCGCATGCATGACGCTATTTTGCACGAACGGTCGTTGATTCGGCAACTCACTTTACACACATGCATTTTGTTCCCTTTTCTAAATCTTACATTCATTGTTTGCATGCATGATCATTCACTCCTACTTATTCACATCCACATTTGCTTTCAGTTGCCCGTCGGCGGGTCTGGGCAACCTTAGCATGGACTCTGCCTCACCAAGACAGCATTGCACAATCCTGAGAAGTAAGGCTCTGCCTTCCTCCCAGAAAATGCATATATCTGACCAGTGACTATCCTCCAGTCTTGCCTTGCGCAATTCTGGGAGGCAATGACTGTTGGCCCAGAAACTTTAGCAATGCAGTCACTGGGTCTGCATCACTTACCAACTGAAATTGCGCATTGCACAATACCAGCACCCAGCATGCCAGTTTGGATTGCGAATTGCGCAATTCCAGTAGTCGTCTAGCCTCCCAGCAATCCAAACTACCTTTTGCATAGTTCCAGCAACCAGTCTCCTAGCCTTCCAAGAAAAATTGTGCAATCCTTGCCAGTCAATCCCCACGTATGTAGCATGTCATCCCTCAAGTTTGCTTTGGTTTTAGCTAATAGATTTCTTGCCATGCATGTCACCATGTCTCCAGATCTAGTACGTGTTCATCTGCCTCTCAACAGTTCAAGATCAATGGCTTCCATGAGAGCAGGATCAAAGGACACCAATGGAAGTGCAACTGGAGTAGGAGTTGAGCGAGTGTTTACGAGCTTGCCGATCTATGAAGACACCAAGTTGATCATAGACAAGGACATCAAGCTAAAATAGCAAGAGGTTAATGATGCATTTGAAGGCACATTTGGGGAAGACCTCGAAGACTTCCAAGTCTATCTGAACATTCACAAGTACGACTTGTATTGGATTGCATGCAGGTATCCCTCATTCCCATGCACGGACATGATATATTGGATCCTCTCACACACTAATCTTGAGACGATGACATTTAGCAGTGTCAATGGGACGAATATTGCTACCCTCAAGGCACATGATTAGCAGCAGATGTATCATATGTCAAAGCCAGTGATTACCATGGAGACACCCTACAGCATACCCAGTAGCAATGCCAACTCTAGGGATATCTTGAAGAACTGGGTAAAGGAGCCGGCCAAATTCAGGATGACACCCAACTAGGTTTACAAGACTAAGTTATTGCGGAAGGCGTATTAACACTTGGTCATCTTTGCATGTCACTTGTATGGCCAAAAGAACATGGAGACCTTCCTGCAGAGTTGGGTGATCACGTTGGACCAACTAGCCAGTGAAGGCAAAGCATGCAACTGGTTCAACATGTTGGCTCACAAGCTGAAGGAATAGGTAACAAGAGCTCAACAGTCACCCAAAAGTTAGCAAGCAAAAATCTACATGTCTGCTTACATCTTAGATGCAATCTGTGCTCATCAGGAGTTCCCAGGTTTGAAGTGGGCATGGACATCAGCAGAAACCTCTGTGAATACTTATTGTAAAGTGTTGTTTGAATGAAGCTTCAGAGGGGTTATCACACAGATATCAAATCATTTTTTCACCCCAGTGTTGTTGCGGCCTCGGAATTATATTGCCCAAACATGGGGGATAACCACCCGATCTGGACCTTAAGACAGCTCCTTTTCCATTTAAAGTGGTGGCTCTGACTAGGGATAATGGGGCTAGTTTCCCTTTGTGGGTTTTAAGATGAGAGTGGGTGGTTCATGAGTGTTTGTAATAGAATAATGATAATCTAAATGACTTATTCTATGATGCAATTCTATAACTAACTTATTCTAGTATAAACCCGGGTATTCCCGTGTGGTATGTGATCTACAAAGATATCTACTTAGTGTGTGATAATCAAGATTGATCACAATTAAACAGAGATGATAAAGTATAAAGATAATTTCTTTGACTAAATAATTAGTCAAAGAAATTTATAAAATATATCGCATATATGATGAGTTATATATAAAAATCACAATTTTAGCTAGGCATCATACAAAAGTGCAATTAACTCTTAACAGAAACAATAAATCTCACATAAAATTCATGAAAGTGAAGTTTTTCCACTAATTAAATGTAAACAGAATCAATCATACAATATAATAGTACCATATGTGTGAAGTCCTACTCATTTGACAAATGGCATAGACCAACTTCTTTCTTCAAATCAAATTATCTCCCAAGAATACAATAGTGCATCAACAAAGGAAAGTAGTATGATATCTAAAAGAAACGATCATGTTCCATAATTTCACCAAATCATTCACAAACTTACAATAGTGCATTCTTTGCAAATGTTTTTGATAAAATTATGGACCCTTCTCTAAATGCCTGAGAAGGGTATAAATACTATTTTAACTAATGTGCAAAAATGTATTATACAAAAATTGAGGAGGTTTCAAACAACCTTCCTCCTAAGTAGGTAACTAACTCCAAAAATAAACAGAGGCTAAACAAACAAAACTAAGAGGATGACTTTATGTCCGCCAGCGTGTCCTTTAAATTGCATATATTGGTCGTTGGTTGAATTTGAGGAGGTGCCCCAAAATGTGTCCTGAGTTGTCCTGTGAAAATCGCAGTGATGAGAGGTGGCAGCATCCGCTGAGTCATATGAATGGAACAGTTGAGAGTCATAATCAGGCTATGTGGCTTAACAATATACTATCAATACTACTCCCATTCAGTCCTGGTCAATTTTGTAATAACCTCCCTTTGAGTCTCTGCCTTTTCCTACCAACTTTTCTACAAAGCATTTAAATCGGGAATTTCTTTCAAATTGCATTATTTAATCAGGTTGGCAGAAAATAGGGTGTGATTCACTGCCTTAATGTTATTCTTTGATACCTCAGCTGCCCTTGTGATTGCTAGCTCGGCCTGTTTGATTCTTACATCCCAATCCGTGAAGAGGATGTCTTTATGAGTTTCCTCAATCTCGGGTAGATTGGCTTTCCTTTCGTCTTTCGTTTCCTGCCATTCGATGAACTCAAAGATTCTGGTGTTTAAATCCTTAAACTCGGTTCTTTGTTCCATTGCCTTATCTGTTAGTTGTTCGCTAGTAGTCAAATAGGGAGTAACGTGTGACATCCTTTGGCAGAAATACTCTTTATGTTTCACTAGAACGGAACTTAATTCTAGTGCCTCTTTAATAAACTCCTCAATAGTGGGAACATCCTTGTATCTTTCCATGGCTTGCTGCATTTCTTGGAGTTGCATGTTTTCGACTGATATATCAGCTTCATGGCTTATTTTCAGGACCTCCATGTCTTGCTGCAATTGTGTGAACTGCTTAAACACTTGCCTATTTATGCTTGCTTTCTATGCTTCGAGATGCTACTCGAGCTGTGCAATCCTCTCCTCTATTTCCCTTAACAAAGTAGAGACTTTAGTAGCCTTGTCCATAGTGGACGATGCATATGTTCCTGTGAACTGTGATAGTCTAGTCAAGTTCTCAGCCGAATTGAAAGGAATGTCCTTCCAAGCAACATCCATCGGCTCGTATCCAAGTGGGAATTCAGGTGTGTCTACCCTTTTCCTTTTTCTCTTCCTTCTTATTATAGCCTTGTGGAGAGGGCTATAGAACACATCAAGTGGAGGTATTTCAGTTACTTTCAAAACAATTTCTGATGTGGGTAGAGTAGGGATAATTTCAATATGTTGGGATGTTGTCACTTGTTCCTCCATAGGCTTGGACTGCTCACCGATAGACTTGGGCTCTGTATGCATATGAACATTTAGAGGAGTTTTATATTCCATTGTTTCTTGGGTATTTGTCGCTTTGGGAGTGCCTTGCAATTTTTGATTAAACTAATCCCACTCCTACTCCAAACTACTGTCTTTGACCTCTAAACTGATCTCTGTAGTCGAGGTGCCTATCATTTGTTTCTCAGCTGACTTCCTGTTGGACTCAGTTGTGTTATCTGCGTCTTCTAGTTTCCCTATGTCTGGTTTCTTCTCAGTATTTACCTGAGAATCTATTCGAGAACTAGGACCTTCACTATCAACAGTGACACTTGGTGTAGGCTTATCCTCGGGCTTTAACAAATGCATTGGGATCACTTCAAGCCTTTCATTTCTGAATTTTTTAAAGATTTGAAAATCTTCAGGATTCATATTCACCTTTGCCCATTCGAACGCTTGTTCGAAGGATTCGTCCGATTGTAACAAGTCTTCAAAATAGTTATCCTCATGGTTGTATGGCTTGAGCTTTACTCCAGCAGTGACATTATATGCCACTTTGTTTGGATCAAATTTCCTCTTAGGCAATGTATGAAGCCTAAGGGCTTCCATTTGTGTTGACTCTTTAGTAGCATGAACAAAATTTGCTAAATCAAAAGAACCGCACTTGACAGGGAAAGAGGGCCATAATGACTTCTTGTCGTCTTTGAGAACTTTATTCAGGCCTTTTCCCACAGTATGGTAGGCAATCTCTCTTGCTAATAATTTATTAGAAACATATAAAGGAAGGACATGGGGATCAGTTGTGCTACCAAAAACCTTAATGCAGGTGAACCATTCTTCAATGAAATATTTGCCAACAGTAAACAGGTCTGTTGCGGCTTCTTGGGAAAACCTGGGGCCTTTCTTATTGAAAATTATTTGATGCAGGGGCAACACAACAGCATGAAATATCTTATCGAAGTGAGGAATATAATGTGATTCCCATATTATTTTATGACTGAGATGGATTGGGTAGGGGTCCTGTAAGGTCCATTTCCAACCCTTGGTTGGAAATGTCATGCAAAAATAGATGGCATCCATAATGTAGGCACTAAAATAGAACGGAGGGAGGTTATCTAGACTAGAGGCTCTCTTCTATAAATATTTTGTAATGGTGGTGGCTAGGTTATCAGATAGGATGTAGGGCCAATTCATGATGTGGGAATTAACACAGGCATCAATCAGAGGAATCCATTCTATGGAAAACTTAGTATTATTGGGTAGCCCATATAATCTACATAACATAGTTTTGCATAGTTGTAGGGGTTTGCCAAAGAGGCTATAGCATACATACCCGATTTGTCATATTTGAATTTGTTGTCCAACACTCTCCAACCCTGAATCAGCTTGAAGGGGTCTAGGTTCTTCTTTGCGAAGTTGGCCACAAATGTGTTGTCGTAGATATCCTGAGGGTCAGGTATGTGGTACATTTTCTTCAAGTCCTCTGCTCTGAATGACCCTATGAGCTCCATTCTTGAATTCTTGAATTTCTTATCTTCAATGATGAGGTTTTCGATCACCTACCTGATCATATCCATGTATGGGAGGATTTTAGCTCTTGCTCCTATCCTATGAAGGAAAGAACAGGAAGCATCTCTACATTGAAGTCTTGAAGGCCTTGCTGAGTCAGTTGTTTCTCTCATGACAGTGATTTTAGGACGATCGTCCTCAAGCCTATTGTATATGACCTCCCAAGCTGTTACACCTCCGACAGCGTCACAAATTGTATCAGAGAAAATAGGAGCCATCTTTGTAACCTCGGATTCAGCAATGGTCTGCTTGCTCTACTTCTGCATCACCTTCCTTAGTGACATGTCTTTTGTAGCTTGCCTATAATAGAGAATATCTATCAACACAGACGGTATCTAGTAATTAAGACTAAAAGCTTCTTTGAAATGACTTTGGATCGTGAGAAAGGTTTAATGAGATACTCGATGAACTACCCACAACTTAGAAAATGATTATCCTTCCTTGGGCTGCTAAATATTTATTAACCTATCAATTCGTTCATTTTGATATTTAAAACGTAATTATTTCACACGTTTTACCGCTCTTAATCGCACATTGCAATCTTTAAATGGATATAGTATAGCGCTACCAGATGCATAAAGTGAAATGCGATTGCGAATATCGCAATATCGGATTTTGCAAATCACTAATAGACATTCTAATGGCATAGTTAAATTTCTTGCGAAATTTGTGAAGTGCGAAATGCGATTGTGAAATGAGAAGGTGCTATCTATCGAGTTATTGCAGCATGAGATTTAATCGCAGGTCGTAATTTTTTGAAGATGTTTTAAGATAGTCAGGCGGAAAAGTGTGATTCGCGATTTGTGATGTGGATTTCATCCTTAGTTCGTTTTTCAAGGTTTTACTAGGTATTTTCTTGGAGTTAGGTATTATTATCCTAAGCCTAAAAATTTAAAAGGGTCCCCATTTATAACTCTAACCTTAGTTATTGTTCTTTATAAATGGGGGGGTTGTTTCGTAGTACAACAGGTGTACAAGATGATATTTGAGCAGGATCCACCTTGCATGTTGAAGGCAGCTATGGAAGCATTGATCGACATAGTAGATTGGCATGCCTCACCATCCGGCACCTTCATACGGATGTACAAAGCAGAGAAACCTCTGCATCTTTTGCCGAAGTTTTCCTTGGACAAGCTCGTCATGCAAGAAGTATCATACCACATCTCAAAAGGACTATCAGCTAGTTTGCACCAGAAGAAGAAGGCACCTTGACCCGCTCTTCCATTGCATATTGGGTTATACGAGATACGGAATTTCAAGCACGTGGATATTGAAGTAGAGGAGATCAAGAAATATCCTTTCGATGTTTGAAGCTTTAATCTGTATGACCCGCATTGTTTCATAAAAGATCACTGAGCGAGAGTACAGTTTCAGTGGATCCACGGGACATGTCATTAGGCAAAGGAAGACCCATGGAGATATTGTTACAGCTTCTCCAGGCCCAATGAACCAGTCGGAATCATTGGGGAATGCTTAGCGATGCAACGTGAAGCAGCATCCAGGAGAGTAGCATAAGCAGAGGTAAACATACCTACTCATGAAAAAGGAAAAAGGAAGATTGTCGACAGCACGAAGGCAGAACAAAGTTGAAAGTTCCGAGCATACCCAATTTTGCAGAAAGCAGCTTTGGAAATAGAGGCAAAGAGGTAACAAGGCAATAGGAGGAATGCACAAAGGCAGAGAGAAAAATGGAGAATGGAGGAGAGAGAGAAGGATTTGCATGAGTCGAAGGAGAAACTTCGGAAGGAACAGGAGTTACGCAGACAAGAGAAGGAAGCGCAGCAAGAATAGGTATAGCAGGGGGCACAACATGTACAGACATATGAAATTACACCCGTACAGGTAGTCGACTCATTCGAATAGTTGGCACCAAGTAGACAGCGTGAGCAGTCGCATGAGTTGGACTTTGCTCAAGAGATTGAACAAGAACTTGAGAATATGGATACAGATATGGAGAAGCAGGAGTTAGAGCAAGACATTGACCTCATGCCTTACCACCAAGAGGTTGAACCACCAGCTTCATCAAATCTAGAAGTAGAGCAAGTCCTAAGCGACCAAGGAGACACTCAAATCCTTGGAGACCATTCGGAAGGAGAGATGCACAACATATCATTCGACGAGTCACAACATAGAGTTGTGTAATCTCGCAGAATGTCTACTCCGGAGGACGACACATCTCTTACCCAGTTTAAGGAATGAGTGATTGTGTCTGACATGTGCAAGCATCCAGTAGCATTGGCTGATGCTGCCAGAGCCGAAGCCACTAGCTCGAGTGTTCACTTCTTGATAGATGAGAATGAGTGAATGGCTAAGGAGTTATAGACGGCCATGAAGGGAGGAGAACTGGTTATAGCATCTGCCCGAGCATAGTTGAAGAAGGAAATACTGGATGAAGTATTGTCCCTTGAAATAGCCATGCGAGCATTGTATTCCATGTTTGGTATGTGCATAAGGTAGTTGTCCATCTCAAGAGTTGGCAGCATCAATGTGTTAGGAGAGCACGTATCTTGTCAAACGTGCATACTGCTATTGACTACATGCAAACATGGACAATGAGATACAAGGGAGCCCCATTACATTTTCCCAAGATGATGAAGCCCAGAGCAGTCAAGCTGAAGGCACGCATCCGGAGTCAGATCCGGAACTACGAAGATATCCCGCAGCTCATCACTAGTCTACATGCTTCCCATGCATGGGTATTCAGGAGTATGGATGTTGTTGTGCGCACACACATGATCTCATCTATTGGGACACTCACCGAGGCAAAGACAATGATGCGCATAGCCACCAGTGCAAACTTGGTGATCAGTGCAGATGCCATGCATCAGTATGTCGTTGGTCCTGTCACACTCAAGAAAATGATGTGCATGTTATCGGACGAGTTGGACAGAGGAGACCAAGCAGTGTACCTAAATTTGATGGAGGCAAGAGTTCGTTTCTAGAAAGATGTCACCATAGAGTACACGGACACCATCGCGAACTACCAAGCATGGCATTAGTTTGCCACCATCAACCATCATGAGGATGTTAAAGAGTTGGTCTTCCCACAGTTTTCTGAGTCATAGTGATGTCTTGCATGGCTTGCTCAAGGCTATTTTGTCTCACATGGGTACATGTGCAAATTGTATGTAATGTCTTTTCAAGTGGAAGTTCAAGTATTGATAGTTGGATGTAATAGTCATAGAGTAGATGAAGAGTCATGAGGATAGATGAACAGTCACAAAGGGGAATGTCAAGGGCCACCCCTCCCTTTGCTATATATAGTCCCTCATAACTCATTGTAGAGGCTTTTGGTCAGCCAAGCTTCCAATAAGAGTATCTTAGAGAGAGCTTAAACAGTATTGTAATGAGCCTTGGCCTCTCCACTGTGCAGAGCTAGTATATCTCTTTCGAGGAGCAGGCGATAGTGATTGTAACATTCTGTTGTCAGAACTAGTGGTTGGTCATGGTTGTATCGTATGACTGGAACTTACATTTCTTAATATAACAGAGCCAACACATTTCATGCATATGTCGTATTGTATTTCAGCTATCTTGTTTACTCTAAATGATATATGTATATGTTTGCTTACGCATGCATGTGTAGCTCTTTTATGTATATGTATGTATGAATCTTACTGAAATGTGTTGTTGGTTTAACCATCAGTTTCGATTGTTATCTTACTTGCCTTCCATGTTGTGATGCATCATTGCTCGTGTGTTCCCTCTTCGTGCTTTCACAGGTTTCCAAGGGGTGCACTCACCTCACCCTCCGTGTGTTAGAACGGCTCATGCACCATCCTTGACTTGCTGCATATGTCACACCCTTGCTACCAATAGGGACATCTTACTTACCTCTATGCGAAACTGCGGTCAAGGCGATACCATACGACCCACTGCTAGGACCCCTACACCAAACAGTATGAGGTCTAGTTGGGACTTCTTACCAGAGAGATCCCCTGACATGTTGGTGGGTCCAGCACCGTCAAAATTTCTGGCACTAGAAGGAGGCTCAAATGACAAGTTGTGTCCTCTCATCCTATTTTGAGCCTTTTCACATATATCATGGATCCTGTCACACTTACCCCTCCACGATGTTTTTCACATGTTGAACCTCTCAATATCACGAGGGATTTTTTTATCTCTTGTCCGAATTTACATATGATGGTGAACACAAAGTGGCCTGGCTTATGTAATTACAAGACTTCTCTGCCATTCTTGACAAGGCAGATGAATGTTCTGATGAAGAGGCTTACCTACTGCTTGCATACACACTTCATGAATCCCCACAATAGTGGTGCTGCAGTCTGTCGGCTGATAGCCTGCACTCACTCGAGTAGTTTTGTGATCTCATTGAATCTACTTTCCATCATTTTGATTTAGAACCTCTTGACTGAAAACTGTTACAACAACGGAAGGCCTCGCATGAATCACCTATGGATTTTTGGCAGTGCTTCCATGATTTGCAGTTTGAAGCTCCAAAAATCCAGATGAAATTTCCATATCTTTGGGATAGATTTGAATATTCTCTTAACAAATCAATCCATCCCAAGAAGAAGTTTGAGCCCAAGCCACATTCAGTGTACTTCAGTGATGGAGTTGTGCAATCATAGATGGACATGGTCATTGTCACAAGTGATTGTCCCTCGTCCCCTCATCAAACAGCTCCACCACCTCAAGTGATGCAGGAGAACAGGCACACGCATCTGTTCAACTGTCACATCCTCCAACATCACTTCACTCAATTTTCATATAGATTTGGTTGTGAGTCCATTGAGTTGTCACATGCATTTTGTACCTCAACCTCCATCTTCGTACTCGGATGATCCTCCAAATGATATTGTCTTTTGTTCTTCCATTCTGGACTCTACACTTGTTGTGAATGAGGATCAATCCATCGATGGAGTCGGTGTTGCACAACCAACATGCGTTGCATTCATGAAGAGTATGACTCGAAGCTTGAGCATCAACACTCGGCAAAGGATGACTCCCTTCTGTCTGAGCCTCCTCCATTTTTTCCTGACATCTTTGGTGAACCTACCATCCATGGTTTCACATGTGCATCTCCATCCATGGATACACCCATTGTTGATCATTCGCTTGACACACAGATGTCATTGCATCATCTGACAATCGAGAGGATAAATTATTCATTGAAAATCCACTTGACTTTTCATATGCTTTTTTCGGAAGCACAGAGGGTGAATTTTTCCGCTTCTCATCTACCCCTCTATTTGATTCATCAAATCTTGAGGATGTCGATGAAATCATTGATTTTTTTTATCGTAGCTATTGTGATCTATTTACTCATGTATTTGATCATGATGATGATTCTATCACAGTTGATTTTTCTAAGCCTCCTGTTTATGATGATCTATCTGTTGACGAAGTCGAAACCCCCTAGACTATCAAGGCACTTTAGCCCGAGCTGATGGTTATGTCAGGCCCTTGTAGTCCTAAGGTTGGTTACACTTCCGATCAGGAAATTTTTGAAACACCCGAGGCTCCTCATCACTCATCTGTATGCATTGAAGATCAATCTCACACACAGATCATGCTTCCTCCACTCAAACTACACGATCCCATCTCTCATGCATTGGAGGAATCTTACATAGAAAGCACAAGTGCACAACGTAAGTTTTCTTTGTTTCTTTCGTTTGCTTGCATGTCACAGTCAAGAGTATGTGTATGCTTAACAGCTACATGTAGTGTCACATAGCACCACAATAAGTCCATGGACTGCATGTCATGTACTTGCACTCACTTATGTTCTGTGGACATTGTTAAACTTGGAGTGTGATTATCTTCATTTTTATGTCTTTCATGTTTACTAGTTCACACAACTATGTTGTTCGTGAACCATGCCTTCACCAACATGGGTCGACCAATGCACGGTGGCTGCATTGGAAGTATCACTTCACGTCATCAGGCCCATGCATTGTTAGCTTAGGAGTAGGAGTAGTGTTTGCTTTTGGTTTGTTTTAGTGCATGCTTGTTTGCTTACTTGCTTTGCTTTTACTTTTACTTTTGCTTCCGCTTTGCTTTGTGTTTGTTTGCTTGTTTATGATCATAGGTTAGTTTCGCATGAGACCATGCTCGACTCTTGAAACGAGTTGGGTAAAGTATAAGAGGACTTGTGTAGTTATCAATACTTGGTTATCTGTCATCCTGCCTCTGTATGAAGAACTCGTTATCTTTCGTCCATGATACGTCGATGGAAAATACGTACTGTTCGAAGTGAACCTTGGTGAAAACACAACGCATGTGTGCTAACTAGTGTCACCTACTCTAGTCGGTCATTTTTTTGGGTTAACCCTTGGCAACTCAGTCAAGTAGAGTAAAGTGGGGAAAAACTTAAAAAGCACGTAAAAGGTATATATAAACTACTTCTCTTAAGGAACAACCTCTTCTGATCTCAATAAGTCGGGATCCCTCTTCCGCCTCTGAAATGAATAAGTGCTATGCACAGTTATGAAAATGAGAAATGAGAAAATGAAAAGTGAAAAATTTTGAAAAAATGAATAAGGCAAAAGAAGAGAAAGGATTCCTATGCAAAGAGGTGATGCAAGTAACTCCGCCAGGGTACTGACTAGGCTCGCTGGTAGCGAAGCGATGCTTGTGTTCCTGCGTGACTCCACTGGGGTACTATCCAGGCCTGCTGACTATGGAGCAACACCAGAGATGAAACTAAAACTCTGATGACTATACTGCTTGTGCACCAATATACCCCTCATCCCCAATCGAAAAAATTGTGTTTTCTTTCCTTGGAATGTGTGTCGACCAACCAAGAGCTTGGAAAATGCTACATCTTACAATCAAGCAAGTGTGGAAACCAAGACGAATAGAGAACTGAATAGTACTTCTAGAGGTGTTAGACTTGCTTTTCACGAACAAGGTCCATTCAAAGAGCTAGAGTTCTACCATATCATCACCAAGTGTTGTAGAGGCTACAACCACCCTCCAAAATTTTTCCTTAGCTTCATTTTGGAGCCTCCCTACCAACCATCCTCAGTAGCATGTCTTGCCTTGTCAAGTACATGAGCTTTAGTGGTTTTCTAGTAGCAGACATCCTGTGCATGACAGCTTGTTGCATTCCCCTCCTTGACTGCTTCCCCGGACTTGGTCCAGCTGATGGCTGAGCAACTCCCTGAAGAAATTGCGCAATTATGGAGAGGAACCAACCTTCCCTCCAGAAATTGCATAAATCTTATTGGAAGCCAGTTGGGCTCAGAAATTGCGAAACCCTGTCTTACAGTCTTCCTAGTGAAAACTATGATATCTGGCCCAGCGGGACTGCTCAGCCCAGAAATTGCACAA
>Ga0181464_1000465_pt1 | contig 17339 bp, 13 predicted proteins | sample InSIn2gowninarea_FD_119074 | JGI IMG/M metagenome (GOLD analysis project Ga0181464, IMG submission 119074) | Clean room microbial communities from NASA Spacecraft Assembly Facility at Jet Propulsion Laboratory, Pasadena, California, USA -... ...
TTTCGCACGATATTTTCGGAGATATGATCTGAGGAAGTTGGTCTTTTTGCAGACTCCTGAATTACATTCAAAACAGGTGACCTGGGGAAAATCGTCATAACTCTCTCTCTAAGGATCGGATTGAACTTTCGTAAAAAGGTACAGAAAGAGGACGGACTGTAGTTTCTTGTATGTGTTTTTCAGATTCAAAGGTTGAAACAGTGACTCGTGGCACATCGTACAAGTTCGCTCTATTGAACCAGTCTAAAAGCAAGTCACTGTGGGAGATTTCACATAACTCTTCCTTGGAGAATCCAATTTGGCTCAGACTTGTGGCATTGGAAAGAGGACGCAGAAGGCTACTGCAGGTAACAATTTCAGAACTGGATGATTCGAAATTACAGAGATACATCAGATTCAATATCAGGCTTCTATAAAGTGAAAAAAGGTGTGTAGTTTTTTTTTAAATTTTTGTGTAAGCTTGGTTTAACGGAATTCAAAGATCAAGAATGGAAAAGCAAGATCAAGAAGCTACAAGAGGCTTCATTGTACATATCAACTTGCATGTGTATTTTCCTTGTTATATTTGGAATGCATGGCACTGTACACGGTTATTTTCCATCGTGGCATGAGTTTTTCCAGGTGTAACAATGCTTTTCACCTAGCCTTTCCATTTATGGAGAGCCACGGTGTGATGGGGTTCTCATGTTTTGGTTGAGTTGGATCACGAGATGGGTTTAAAGCTGAGTGGGGTGAATCTTTGAATAATAGAGCACATGTCCTAGTGGTCCCTAAACCAGATTGTGTATCATGGTAAAGCCACTGGCCTAGTGACCCCAAAGCTAGACTGTGGGTTGCGGTAGCGCCAAGATTGTGTTGCCTCAATGGGCCTAGGAATCCTTGCCATTGAATGGCAGGATATACAATAAAGCTAAGAGGTGGTTTTCTCTCCATTGGGCCTAGTAATATTGGGTTTATAATATGTGGTAAATCCTAGAGAGTGGGTCTCAATTTAGGGCCTTGTGATCTGGGTTTGGATTGCCGTAAAGGCTGAGAGACTAGAAGACAAGAAAATTCCTCATGATGTAGGTGGAGAAATCTGATGGAATCCATGTTTGTTTGGCCTAGTGATTAGGTGGAGATCACAGTAAAGCATGTTATAATGTGTTCATTATGTTTTCCTAGTGATCCCCCATGTATTACAGTAAAGTTTGGTTTTTATTGATGAGGGTGACGTGGTTTAGCATTGGTATGCCCTAGTTGTGTTTTTTGGTTTGAGTCCCACATTTGTGCTTGGAATATGACACATGGGTGAATGGCTAAAGAGATCTATCTTAGCCATTCTATGGTTAGGTGGAATTCGGTAGTCCCATCTCTGGTTGGTTTATTGTATTCATTAATGATAAACTCATTACCTTGATTTCATATGAAAATGTATTGATGTATATGTGGATTTTGATGTCTGATATGTTTATGGTAATTTTGTTCCTATTATTTTGGTCATAGGTATATTTTATAACAATAGTTATGTTCAGGTCTTAGCATGTTTTTACTTGTAAATGAATGGATAGTGTATCTATGGCCTAATAGATGATAATGCAACAACTTACATGAGGGAAAAATGGTTCATAGTGATTCTGAGATAAGTATGTGATCCCTACACTTAATTCTGTTGTTTACACCTTTAGGTTGCATGTTGATGATATGTTTGACAAAATGCCTAGCATGGCTAGTAGGGGTCTAATAATGGTCTTGTTCAACTTGTTTATTTTTCATCATTGTTTCCATGTATTTTTACTAATTTCAAGCTGTCACTCCCTTCTAGGCAGTGTTATGGGCTCTCGGCCTGAAAAGGTGGCGTAAATCTCAAGGCCGCTGACACAAAACTGTCAATTTTGGTCTTTGGTCACTGGGAGGCAAGATTGTGAGAGCGAATTTGGGTTGCTGATTATTCCCTTACCCATAGAATGAGAGAAACTATTTCCTAAGAGATCCAGAACAGCAGTGGGACCCAGGGACAGACTATCTGAGTGGCTGACTTATTTCCTGAGGGTTCTATTGTTGATGTTGGATGACTATGTGTGATGTTCTGTCAATTCCACTTCCTTAAGGTCTTATAGGAGGTTGAATCTAATCATAGTAGCCTCTCGACTCATGGTTACCTTGGTTGGCATGGCTACCTGGGTGGATTGGGAGGATGATGTTACATGCCTATTGTCAAGTTTTTTTGGATGAAAGTCCCTATTTTAATATGCTAACATTTGAAGTTCAATTTATTAATTTTAGGAGTTAAATGAGCTGAGGAGAAATATTAGCTAATTGTTGTCAAAAATTTCCTTCAGATATTATGGGTGCCAAGTGTTTGACAAAATGTCTCAATGGTTGTAGATTGCATACTTGCACACAACACCACTTGTGCAATCATGCACACAACACCATATGTACATAGCACCACAGGTACACAACACCACATTTACATAGCACTGCATATCCAACAGGTACATAGTATCATTTGTACATAGCACCGCATATCCCACATGTGTAGACTACCATATGCATACAACATCGCATATCCATCATGCGCACAATACAATATATACACAGCACCATATATCCAACATGTACATAGCACCATCTATACCTTGCACTGAATATGAAACATTCAAACAACACTATTTGTGCCATCATGTACATAACATTGCATAAACAACATGTACACATGCTACGTATACACAACACTACATTTGCATAATATCACAGATTGCAACACGTATGACATATACAACATATGCACAACAATAGTACCACACACCCAAAACTAGTACCACACATCCAAACTATTATCACCTGGATTGAGCCTTAGGTTGAAGGAAGGCAATGCCAAGGTAACCACAAACCATGCTTAGCCAAGTAGCTACCCCTACTAGACTAGGACAGGGCTCTCTCCGTAAGGATCTCATCCAAAATGACTAGATCAGGTAAATGATAGTAAGCTAGGTATAATACAACGAACTATTGATTGGATTTTGAAGGGGTTTCACAGGATCAAGAGGAGCTAGAGAGTTTAGGTCTAGGGAACTAGGTCAGAATTGTAGGGTGTTCAATGGGGCAAGGTAGGCATAGGCTTTAGCACCCTAGGGCTTAATGAGGTGAGGTGTTTTAGATTGGTGAGAAGCTAAGAAGAGCATGTGAAAACCATGGATCCTTCCTAGAATGCAGAAAACATGAAATGGTGAATGGTTTCCCAAGGCAGAGCACTGTTGTAATGAATTTTGCCTATCAAATTGAAAACATTCAACTAGAAGCAATGAAATGATTAATGAAATACATAAAACGCATTAACATATGATCAAAAAAGAACAAACTGTACTAAAACTCCATACCACATGGATCCCACAAAAATAGCTGCAATTCTTATTAATCTCCTACTAAACTGCTGCAAAATGGTGTACAATCAAGGTTTGAGAATCCATATGAGTCCAACGCTTTACAATGAGAAAGAAGAAGAATATATAGACATGAATTCAACCTCCTCCCATCCTCAGGGGTTGAATCCCTAATATGAGGAGCTAATCTAACTAATACTGAACAAGAAACAGGAATATAGGCATTTCAACAACTTGCCTCTAAAAGTGAAAAACTGATTCATTTGAGCTCAAACTGACTTGTAAAGCAATGAATCTACCCTCTATTACAATTTATCTATCATAGTTACATGCCAAGTCATCATTTACAAGGGTAAATCATCCTCCATGAGAGAAAATCCATGAACACAGTAAAAAACTAGAAAAATAGCCATCTTGAGCAAAATCTACCCTACACGCAGTGCCACTTTCAGGTCCCTATTGGAGGTATTTATGGCATCCAAATTGAGCCCATGATAGCTCATTGGAAATTTCTTCAAGTCTAACTTCCAAACCACATGGAATTTCTACATTTGAAGCTCATTTGACCCCACAAAACTTGATTCTACCAAGACTTCTTCTATGTGTCCAAAAAGTGGCAGAAAGGTCATTGTTATGGTGTTTTTTGACCTTTTGGTGGACAAGTTCTACCCCAAAAACTTTGAAAATCTATAGGGTGCATGTCCTCATCACTCTAAATCCAAAAATGAAAACCATTTCTCATTTGGGTTCCCCTAGGAAAAGCGCAGTGCCACCGGGCAGTTTTCTTGTGTGTAGAATTTCAAAATTTGCAAGTGACAAAATATCTTCCAAACTTGCTCAAAATTGGTGAGGAGCACCATCATCAAGTTTCCTGATGAGCCAAGGAAGCTTCAGCAAGAAACCTGATCCTATCCTCCTTCTTTCTTCCTTTCAAAGCCCGCCTTAGCCTAGCTTTCATCTTCTTGACCCTCATGTTGCAAATCTCGTTTCGGGTCCTCTAATGATAGGCCATGTGTCTAATCATCTGATTGTCTCTATTGGCCTTCTACAGTAGCTTCTCAAGGTGAAAGTTGACTCTCTCAAGCCAAGTCTCTCTATCATCTTCAATCTCCTTCCTAATAGGAGTCAAAGTGACTTGTGCCTCTTTGTCACTTTGTTGTTTTACCTTGAGCATTTCCAGCTCCATGAGGACTTGTTTGTCACTCAATTGTTTGTTTTCTTGTTCCAAATATGTGATGACATACTTGGCCCTCTCCAAATTGTCCATCAGAGCTTGTACTTGAGCCTCCTTTTCTTGTATGATGATCTCCTTTATGGTTTCTTCGTCCTAAGCCTCTAAGTCAATGATTTCCACTCCATGATGAGTATAATGCTGCTCCAGCTCATCATGCTCTATCAAGTCAAATTCCCTTTCCTCCTCATCATCACAGCTCTCCTCCACCATCTTTTTCTTCCCTTTATGCAGTTGCTACACCTGTACTTGTTGTGCTGATCAAGAAGTCAAAGCCCCTTCCATATCCTATGGAGATAGCATTTTCCTATGGGTTGATGAAGAAGGCAAGGTCCCTTCCACATCCCGTGGCGCAAACACTTGCCTATCAGCTACAAACAATCTCCTTGTGCCCGTGTGATATGTCATGTAAATGGGCACCTAAGTAGTTCTAGTCTCCTTGGCTTCCTCATCTGTTTTCACATGAGCACTGCTAGAAGGCCCCCCTGCTTCTTGAGACACTAGTGGACAAATTTTAGAACCCATGAAGATGTCATGAGAAATAAAGGTCTCCGAAGAGATGTTGAGGAGACTGAGATGATGAAGCACAATCATCTTGATCAGGGAGTAGTGATAGAGACTGCTCATCTGCTAAGGGTATGGATTCTTCTACAGAAAATGAACCATATTCTCAATATTCCTAAACAAGAAATAAGGGAGGTTTAACATCCTCACCCTGGTAAAATGCATGAGGAGCCTGATGTGGTAGGTGTACAACCTAGAAAATCTACCCTCACAAGTGAAATACTTCATGACGATTTTCATCATGCAGACATACTTGTCAAGAAATCTAAAAGGAAAAAGTCTCTTCACCTCATTTTTGTACTGGGGTTTGATATAAGGCTCATAATAATGTTCATTCAGGTCTTGGGCCTTGTACCACTTCTCCCCTACATTCAGAATCCTCGTTGCATCTAAGATGATTGAGCGTGAGACTGTGAATGTTACCCCAGTAAGAGTCACCTTGTTGTCGTGAAGATGAGCTACAAAAAGGTTGGTGAGCTCAGGGTGGTGTTGAACTCTATCTACCCGCTCACAAAACTCATATCAACCAAGATATCTGAAACATGTGATAGCCAATTGAGAGGCCTACAATTCCCTAAGGTTTGATGGCTCTTCTCTGATAATCCTGCCTCCCTTGTGTGGTTTTCTCTGTTGCCTTGCTCTGTCTGCTGAGGTGTCACCACCTCTATTTTCCTCCTCCTCATAGTCTCAGTCCTCTCTATCCATGTTTGCAGCATTGAGGTTGAATGAAGGGAATGCGTGAAAGTGTTTTAGGAGTGAGGGGATGGGAGATGAGCTTATGGGCTAGAAACCAAATGAAAGAGTAGGAATGATAAAAATGAAAGGGAGGGCTTGTCTTGTTTGAGAAATTGCCCTTTGGGAAGAGGGATAAAAAGGGATAGGGATGTTATGGAATAGGTATAAAGAGATAAAGGGATAAGGGGATAGGAAAATAGGGATAGGGAAAGAGTTTAGAGCTGTAGGATAGGTGATAGGAGGAAGGAATGATAATTGGGGTTTAGGGTTTTAGGCAAAACTACGGGAAAATTTAGGGTTTCATATTTATCATGGAGAATGATGCTTAAGATGTTGATATGCAAACCAAAATTGTATCAAAGGAGGTAAAATTACTTGCAATGAAGGTAAGAGAGAACAATTTTGAAGTTTGTTTGAAGTTTGAGGGCTTTTCCTCAACGCGTAGTGCCGGTGCACAAACGCGTAGTGCCACCCTAGAAGTGTAGAGTAGTGTAAATTTACACTGGGAAAATTGCCATACTCATAGCACCGAGCCTCAATGTTCAATGCCAAGCTCTCAACATTCAACGCCACTTTTCCTGGCTGAAATGCGCAACACTAGTCTGCCTACATGCAGTGCCACTCCACCACTACTCTAGAAGCGTATCGCCACCCTCCAGAAGTGCAGTGCCAACTCTCCTTCACCCAAAACTCACTTGAACTTTCCTCTTCTTCTCACTTTTGGACTCCTTGCTTGCCAAATGAGAATAATGAACTTAAAAATTAAATGTGAGAGCTTAAATAGGAGTAGATTTTGATTTTTCACTTGAAAAACCAACTTTCTAATGTTTCTTGCCCTTCTTCAAAAATTTGTTTTTAATGCCTTTTCTTCTTTGTGTCTTTTCAGGTGGATAATGCTAAACTTGAACTAATTTTTGCAGTGTTTATTTGTCTTGCAACAAGGAGAGATGCTCTAGTGCTGCTGGGATCATTTATTACATATAGTGACTTAAAATTACATAATAAATACAAATTAACTCAAAATACTCTGTTTTCACCTCAAAAACATATTTTGAAGGTGAAAATTACATTAGGTTAAAAGATAATTATTCAGTGGCTATGACCTACAGGCCACCATTCTTGACTTATTTATCATCCTCATACCCTTGCTACCCTTTATTTGCACTTCTAAATTAGGCTCTTGACCTTGGTGATGAAACCCTAAGACCTAATGAAAACATGCCCTCTGACCTAATGAAAGCATGATTACAAATTGACCATGAAACCATAACTAAAGATAACCTGAAGAAGGGTCAGCAAGTATACTCTATGAGGGAGAAATTGGATTTTCAGAAGAGAAGACAACCATTAGTGGATCAATTTGACATGACCTAATGAAATGATGTAAAACTTTCAATATGGGACCCCTAATATGACAATGCAAAGAGAAAAATTTTATCCCTGATGGAGGCATGCATATACTAACACTAACACAAACCACATTATCCATAATAAGAAAAATTGCTTCCAGTGTCTTATTCATGCTTATCCAAGCATGTCGTAGACCACACTACTTTAATTTTGTTGATACAGCCCTCAGTACAACCTATCCATAACATAAGCATAGACATAATACATACATACAATATAAATTCATATTCACATGATACTGACCTCATATATTTGTCATGACTAATATTCTAACTTTATTCCTCATAGCTAGGAACTTTTTTATTCCATTCGCCTGTATAATCAATCATTTCGCCACGAGAACAATTCTTGATGATTTGTCAAACAGTGACATAGATACATGATACATACATACATATACGTCAACATTAGCGTACACAATCATGATCCTGTCAGACAATGATATGAATACATAGATATATATACAAAAAAAATTTAGCATTATTAATCATGATCCATGATGACCCTATCAAACATGACATACATACACACCTACATGTATAGATATATAAACATCATCATAATCATGATCATAGCATAAGTACCAAATATCAATGTCAATATTTAAGAGAACTTCCTTTATTCATGTGACACATGCACAACATTAAGAATAGTCATTTCCAACATAGTCAAGGCATTTGACAACTTAGATCCATTTACTTTACCTTTTGGTTACCTTTGTCTTGACTTTACTACCACCGTCCATTTACCACAATGGACCCAGCTAGTCCAACAAACTATCATAGTATTACCTTCCACTACACTTATGCACCAAGCTTCATCTAAGTCTTACATCACATTTCGAGTACCACACAACTCTCCGAGAGCTCCATTAACTTCGTCTTTCCCAAACCAATTCCCACGACTCAAAACATAAAAGGCAATACAACAAAACAACCAAGAAGAAAATCATGGAAAAATAACAACAATATGACACCACAGACAAAGTTTCATGGCCATGCACAAGACGCAAACAAAATTGCAATCAAGCACAAAAGATCACCAAAATACCAAAAGTGATCAACAGACACCATCACTCAATCCCCATTATTCCCATGGAAATCTCAACTGAAGCCTTCTTCAATATTTCATGGTGGTCTGTTGCCATATAATCCCTTGCATCATACTACAATAAAAACATAAATATTAGTGCATAAATAAATATAAAAATACGCCATTTATATTAACTTTTTGTGCCAAGCACGTTTCTTGTGACTGAACACATCCATGTCATCTCTCAAGGGACTCCAACCACTTGTAACTAAAAACTAGCTAATATACCTATCAAGTACATATTCATGAATATAGCATTGTATCCACATAATGTCAAACAAAATCAAGATTAAGAAGAATCCATGTATGCAAAACACTCATTTGTTTGGAATTAGAGTTTCCAACCATAGTCAAAGAAATTCTTTCCCAATTCCTTTATTTTACATTTTTACCTTGCTGCAATCAATGCTCACTATGCGATGTCACATCACCCAACTATTACTTATATAAACATGTCAAATATTATCTTGTCATGCTAATACCAACATGTTTCCTGTATTTTCTCACACATGTCAACCTCATGTTCCAAATATCAAGACAATCATATCTATCAATTCGAAATCAACATTTAGCAAGACTAACAATCATGTCATAATCCATAGTCAACTCATAGTCATTAGACATAATGCTACAACTATCACCTACTACACTCAAGTACCTATGAACTATATTAACACATATGTATTAGTACAATCCTCTTAAAACAAGATCATTTGAACACATACTCATATAATGCAATCCATCAAACTTTCAACCAACTTGCAACATACCATGTCAAATAATTCAACTAGACACCAAACACTCAACACCAAATAGATGTTGTGTTCAAACAGTCAAGCACAAGGTAGATGGCATAAGGAAGTTCATACCTTACTGTATCTTAGCGGAGGCTATTTTGTTTGCACAATCAATCTAGCTAACATGATATAAATTCAAAAGATACTAACTCCAACATAAATAAGATCATGATATCCAAAATAGTCACTAGCTAGCATGTTTACATCATAACTCATACACAATTATCATTCAGACATATGCAAAGTCAATCTAGATTAGTACATCACCATATCAAAAATATGTCGGCTCATACTTGAATATCATAACCATAACCATATCCATAGGTCAAAATAGGTTAACGCAATACATATCACATCAATATCTTCAATGCAATGAACATAACCATCATGCATATGACCAAATCAAATAACAACATGAGGATCTCAATTAAGTAACCCTAATCATCAAGTTAATAGCGTATAACAACAATAAGCTATATATCATGCTTATCAGCAACATAAAACCTATTCATCAAGCTAACTATCCTTTAACGTACTCATCAACAATATATATCATAATCATCAAGTTATCTAACATAAACAACAAAAGCAATGCATATAGTCACATGTTACTATCATTCATGACTATATAACACGTGCATATAACTACACTAATCGTCTAACATCTATCACGAATGTAACCATAACATCAAAGGAATGTACATAAACCTAATGTATATAACCCTAATGCCTATAGCAATCCTTGACATACATACCTGCATGCCCAACATACAATACCTATATGACGATCTACTCTGACCCCAAAGTCCAATGCTACAACCTCATTATGATGATTTTCATCTCCTGCTCTATCTCAGCCAACACATTAGCATCATAACAACCAATAGCATCCTAATGACCTAATTTGCATACAATGACCTCACTAGACATTTTAGACCTACTATTCATGCATAACTATAACCAAGACCATACATGCATAACAACTGCATATGGACATATAACACGAATACTAAACCATATACACATTATTCTAGCTAGAGTACAGTCCTCAATGCATGACCATATCAACTTCACAAACCACAACCTCATGCATTACAACTATTACTCCACTATACATATTGTCGCATGAAACCATCAACATGCATAAGAAATTCCCAATTAACTACACATACCCATAGACGCATGTAGTCAAGTGTTGGGTAGTTTAATTGACTATTAAATTACTTGCACTTACATGTCAATCCTGGTACATGATCTTGTGAAGTACACTACACCGTATGTGCTAGGATATTAGCTTTCAATATTTATGCATAACTGAAATGAATTAGAAACTTCAAAAGAAAATTAGATTCTTTAATATAAACTATGAAAGTACTACGTTTTTTCAAAGGAAATTAATATTAAACTAAAAAAAAAAACATAATGATTATTGATCTAAGAAAACATGATGTTTTATCCTATGAAAGCATGGAGATTTTTTTCTAAAACTTACAATCTTTAATCTATGGAATCATGAACATTTTAATCTAAGAAAGCATAAACATTTAATATATGGAAAGCATGAGTTTTTAATCTATCATAAGCATAAACAATTAATTTATGTAAAATAAACCATTCATGTGAATACGAAAGAAATGGAAAACATCTATACTATTCTCACAAACCTCCAGGGGGGGCTCCTAAGGATGGAAAGGTGTTGAAAACTCATATCAACAAAACATATTTAAACCACCAATTTCATTCAGAGCCACGCCATATTAAAAATTACATTCAATGAAAAAAATAGAGTTATTCTCCTTCAATAAGCAACAACAATTACAACTTAAGATCATCCTTGACATCTCTGATCATTCCCCCTCTCATCAAAGAGGCTACAATTCATAAATTTTTGAGACAATCAACAAACTTATAATTTTCTTGCTTTAGATTTGGTCATGATATCAAATCAAATAAAATTTCATGGATTTTTGGATAATAGATCATCCCATATTTGAGCAAACTTATATTTATGCCACGAATTTGCTAAAGAATAGTTCATTTAGGCCTTTTCTTGACTGTGCATTAAATGAAAAATTGAAAAACCGTATATCCACGTAATCTGCAAAATAAGGCTCCAAGGAACTTCAAGAATCTCTCAAATTGTAACGAATTTCAGAAAACTACATGCCAACAACCTAATTGGTCCCGTGCTGAACAAACCCCATGTTTTTATTTACCAAACTTTATTTTCATTTGCTCAAAAAACATATTTGAAATTGACCGGTCAAAATTATTGTGATTTTCCTTTGATTTTGATGCTAGAGGTCCACACGTGCGAGCTAGGTGGAATTTGAGCAATACAAATCCATATTGAAGCTTCTAGAAATGAATTCCAAGTGTCATATTTCCTTCCTACTACCACAACCATGGATATACCTATGGAAACTTCACAAAATTGCAACAACTTGAACTTGCTAAACAGTCATTAGTAAAACCATTCAAAATTCTTATTAATTCATTAAAAATAATGGAAATAATAGTAATAAAACATCTAAGCATGCATATGAGAATTTGGTGTGTTTCTGAAGAAATGTGATTAAAAATGATGACAATGGGTGAATGGAATGATGCGAAAATGGATGGTTTCATCAAAAAAATCATGACAAGCTGGAGGCCCAACATTCCCCCACACTTGAGATTTTGCATCTCCTCATGCAAACAAATCATTGCAAAGCTTCATAATACAACTAGTTCCTTGTGTTCCCTTATTCTATCATTTTAGCTAAATCCTTGACCAAATCTCTAAGAGAGCAAGACTGACCCTCTATCTCAATAAGATGCTCTTTTCTCTCTTTGTCTCTCAAGATTACTAATCTTGTTGCATGACTCTCTATTTCTACACTTTCTTGTTGTGTCATTAGAGTAAGAAATAAGAGTTACCCATCCTCCTTTGAAAGTCAAACAACTTGAAGTCTTCACATACTAGGTTTTTTATGGATGCTATAAAGGTAGAAGTGATGCATGTTCATTTGTTCTTCTATAATAAAACAAACATTCTTTCATTACTTTTTAGCCCCTTTCACAATATCATATACAACTTGTGTGAAGGGAAAAGGTGCCCACAAAGTAGCAAATCCAAGTACTTTTTCATTGTTGTCAAAGCCTTTGCAAATTCATGTTTTAATTTTATTTTAAATACATCTCTTTCAATAACTTTGAAATTGTTTATGAGGTTCTTGTCACTATTTAATTATGCACAATTTGTTCAATCCTTGGTAGAATTCCATATTGTGAAGAACACATCATCACTCTTACTATATCCATAGAATGTGCTTTCCATTCTTGTGAAATTCATCCCATTAATATGGATGGAAATGATCATAGATTGCAGCCCATAATGATTGTCTTCTTATCATCCATGCATAGCAATCAATCTTATTTCAACAATCTTATCAAATAGTTTCTTCAAGACTCACAAACTAATGAATGAAGAAGAATTCCCAATGTGAAGATTTGACAAGGTGAGTTACACATAACACAAAATAAGAGTTGCTAATGAGGGTTATACAACTTATCAAAGCCTAAAATATGCTTCCAAGTGATTTCAAAAGTGTCTGAACAAAGCCCTGTTGAAAACTTCTTCTTCTTGTGGCTTTGTACTCCTCATTTCTTGGTTTCCATTAAAAAATTGAAGATGAACAATATGACACATAATTTAAGTTCTCCATGTACCTTTTGATCATGTGCACAAACATGTATGATGAAGTCAATTTTTTCTATTTCTCGAGAACATGGTGTTGATGGACCATTAAGAAAAGCATTGATTAACAAGAAGAGAAAGTTTAAACAAGAGAGTGGTAAAAGCATAGAAGAATATCATTATGACCATGGAAAACAATGAAATTCTAGCATGAGTGGTAGGATTTTGTTGATAAAGAATCAATCATAGCTTGTGGGATTGGTTTTTAAAGGGTATGATAAAACATAATGGGAGATAAATTGGAACATGTTTACAATAATGTTTCATCAAAATTTCTAGAATTTTTAACAAATTAAAATGTTTAATACTAGTTTTAACTCAAGTTTACCTTTTGAAATTGGAGAAGAGAACATGATTTGATGGTTGATTTGGTCTTGACTTGGCACAGGTACTTTCCTCCATGATATGTTGACCACCACTTTGACCTTGCTCCACAAAATGTATCGTTTTCATGTAGGAGACTTGTTTCTCCAATTTATCTCAACTGGTAAATCCGATTCTCCTAAAACTTTCTCAGATTGTTACCATTAATACTATTCATCTTCCCACAAGAGATATTACCCAATGGGTGCATGGATCTTGAGAAAATGGAGAAATGGTTGTAGGTTAAATTGACTAACTTATTGAAAAATACACACTGGAATTTCTTGAAAATTTATGTATTTATTTACCCTACCTCAATTCATTTACCATAAAAAGTTCAGGACCAGTAGGTGCACAGTTTAAAAGATATGGCAAATCCTTTTCTGCCATGTTTCACCCTTCACGTTGCCCAATTCTACAAAAAAATCATGTGCCATGAACTCATTTTAAGGCCAAATTGACTGATTCAAAAGTGAAACAATGTAGTTTTATCTTTTTTACCGCTACATGCATTCAGAATCCACTTTTGATGGTGAAAAGGAGCTACTATGCAAAAAATACTAAATCCTGTCCTAATTTGTTCATAGTGATAAAAATTGAAAATCCAACTTAAAAACCCATTGAAAAGTCCTAAAGAATTGCATTTTTGTTAGTCATGCTTGTATCTTACTCAATTTACAATATTCTGAGAAAACCCAGAAGCTCAGAATTTTTTATTTCTCCTCCAATCTCTTGCAATATTTGTGCCAAACTGTCTCTGGAACAAGTTGCTACAACAACAAAAAAGATTGTTACAACAATAACTGTAGACTCTGCAACTTTTTGTAGCTATTGCAAAAAATGTCAATTTTTGCATAAAGTTGTTTTCTCCAAGTTTGAACTGTTGATTTGGATTATGTATTGCATGCTAAAGTAGAAACCATGAAACATAATTAATATTGACTGAAATAGACCAAATTTTATTTTTTTGCTTGAAAATGAAATGAATGAAAAATCATTCTAGTGGTGCCATCATTCTTCTATTGAATGAAAACAAGATGAACATGCTTCTACAAGAAACCAATAAAATATACTACTGCAAGTTGTTGTTGATTCCAAAAAACCATATAGTGTTCATCAAAACCAAAATTCATGGTACAATTCTTGGCATGTGAATGAATGTACCAAAGCCAAGCATGGAAAGAATTCATTGGATTACTGATCAATTATGAAAATTGTTAACCAATGTGAGACAACTCACCGACAATGTAAATAAGCATTAAGGTACCTGAGTGCATCTTGACAGGGACAAATAAATGCGTTGAAGTAGAGTCACCTGCAAGATCTGACAATCAAGAGACATTGTTGTATACCCATTGTTGTTAATGAGGAGGCTTTCCATTGATCTATGCAAGTTCCAAGGCACTCCAAATAATCTCTGACCTTGATCCAAGATAAGGTGTTGAGGTTGATGGGACAAGATCTGTTGGAAGGTAGGCATTAAGGAATCCCACATCATCCAACTCGAGCATAGAACAAAAAATGATTTGAAGAACCATAACAAAAGATTGAAACCATCAAAAAATTGCAGAACTTATTGTGAACTTTGCTCACCAGTTGCCTGGTTTTCAAGAAAATCTCATGTCTAATTGCACCAACAAGTTGGTTTTCACAATAGGAATTATTTTTCTCTATACTTTTTTTATTTTTATTTTTTATATGTCCTACTCTACTTGAGAAATAAATCTCGTTTAAGTATATGAATAATTCCAATGGAACAATGTGTTTAACAAGATGATAAATAAACTCATATGCAGATTTAAAATATAGTCTTTGATATGCACTAGTATATGAGAGACCAACTGCCTTGATTGAGATGATGTCAGAAGATACTAAAGAATGGAGTACTAGGATCCGATGACTATCTTGAACCAAGATTCAATGTAATATTATCTTCCTTGGCTTCCTGCTATCATGCTATGCAAGTCTTCAAAGATGTGATCTCCATTCATAGAATTTGGCGATAGCCATGCAGGAAAATTTTCAATCTCACGTTCCAACAACTTCTCTTTATTAACATGCATCTGTGATTCTTGGACCTTATTTGAATCTCCTTCTTCTAGTTTTTTTCTTCAATGGAAGATAGAGAATCAATTTTCAATACCTCAAAATTATAAGTGGATTGAGGTGTTTTATTGTTGGGGATTCAAAATTGTTGTGCAAGTAGTGGAGTGGGAATAGATATTTGGGGTGCTTGTGTGGGTGGTAATGGGAAAGGTTGAATTGAGTTCACCTAAGGGTTAAATTAATGTTGTGGTGGAGGTGAATTGTATGGATAAAAATGAATTTTGTATTGAGGATAGTGAGCGAAAGATTGAGGATATGGTGGATTTCCTTTGTAAGGCCCTTGCCAAACTTCTTGCCAAGACCGGTTTTGAGATTGCGATTGAAATGGCCAATGTTGCCAAGGCAAGGGTGTTTTTTGATTACTTTGTGATTTTAGTGCATAACATGAATTAAGATCTTGCATCATACTAGATTGATGAGTCTACCATGGTCTTCTTGGAGGTACATAATAGGATTGTTCCGGTGTTTTATTTTCTCCTTGGTAAATTGCCTTTAACCCTGGTAATGATTGACAATCTTTAGTAGTATGTGGTCGTGCAGAGATTTCAAAAATTTTAATGTTATCAAGTGGACATTCATGCAAATCATGTTTCTTTCTACATTTAGGGAAAAATATAAATGAAGCAACAGTCTCAACTTTTTTCTTGTTTTTTTCACATTCTTAGCATATTAATTTGTTCATTTAAATTACCAATAATGTCTAACAAATTGTTAACTTCAATTTGGCTTCCAATCTTGATGTCAATTTACTTACTCTTTCCTTAAATGGATCTTGAGGGGGTCATACATATTTTTATTTTCCTCTTGATATGTTCTTGCACAATTCAGAAATCTGTTGAAATGACAATTGAGATACATCTCCTTTTCCCACTAGATTAAGAAGATCAATCCATTCATCCTTTATAGAATTTAGTAAGAGAGTTTTTAATGTGTCTGATCCTAAATTATGCAATTTAGATATTTTCATATTGTAAGTGAATCTCTCCACTAAATCTTCTAAGATTTCATCCTGTTTTTGGTTCGTCTTAAATACTTCATTTCTAAGGTCATGGTCTATGAAATGATCTTTATATTTTTCCAAAAATACTCTTTTCATATCATCCCATGTCCTTATAGAATTTGTTCCTAAAGAAATGAACAATTTAAGAGATCTATCCTTCAATGTTGATGGAAACAAATTCAAATTTTTAATGTGTAATGAGTAGCCATAAGATCTACAAATTATTTCAAATTCAAAAAGAAACATTTCTGAGTCTTCTGATCTCATACCTTTGAAGTTAGGAAGTATGGATGGAGGGATGTTCTTCATATGAACATTGACATTAGTTTCTTCAATGGGAAATCCAAAAGGATCTTCCTCATTATCATCATCTCTATCCATTTCTTCAACCCTTTTTTCACCTCTTCTTTTACCAGCAAAAATAAGAATTCATGATGTGGAAGGTGGTGTGGTTCTTACTGCACCACGTGATATAGTTGGGGTGGTAGGTGATTGAATTATTTTTTTTCTTTTAATGAATCTACTTCTAGGATGTACTAAAATGTTATTAGTCTTATTGAACTAAGTGGATGCAACTAAGAATGAGATGCAATTGAAAGCTAACACCTATCGATACTTCCATGACAATGACGCCAAAATGTTGAGTAATTTAATTGATTGTTAAATTACTTGCATTTATATGTAAATCCGGGTACGTCAGCTTGCGAAGTACAATACATTGTATGTGCTAGGAGATTAGCTTTCAATATTTATGCATAACTTAAATGAATTGGAAACTTCAAAAGGAAATTAGATTATTTAATATAAACTATGAAAGTACGAAGCTTTTGTGGAGCAAGGTCAAAGTGGTGGTCAACATATCATGGAGGAAAGTACCTGTGCCAAGTCAAGACCAAATCAACCATCAAATCATGTTCTCTTCTCCAATTTCAAAAGG
>Ga0181464_1000466_pt1 | contig 17330 bp, 20 predicted proteins | sample InSIn2gowninarea_FD_119074 | JGI IMG/M metagenome (GOLD analysis project Ga0181464, IMG submission 119074) | Clean room microbial communities from NASA Spacecraft Assembly Facility at Jet Propulsion Laboratory, Pasadena, California, USA -... ...
CTATACAAACTGATTTGGTTCCAAATATACAGTTTCCATACATACCTTTTGTGTGTTTTGCACATTATTGAGATCGAAGAACTGCTCCATCTGTAATATCCATGTGGCGGGATCCTTGCCATCAAAATTCCTCATATCCATTTTTGGAATATGGTGGGTCTTCGATCTAACATTAGAGTCTATGGAATCATGATTAAGATTTCTTTGGTTCACATCATGAGTTTCCTTTACAACCTTTTCACCATTAGTATGTATTTCTTGTAGAAACTTTGTCACATCTGTCTTCAAATCTACGATGTGTGTCTTCAAATCTGTCTTCAAATCATCCATATTGGCCTCCATGCCCTTTATCTTAGATTCCACACCATTTATCTTAGATTCCATGCCATTTATCGTAGCTTCTGTTAGCTATTGTGAGCGTGACATTTGTTGCACTTGTTCTTGTAATTTTGATATATCATGTAGCATTTCTTCCTTTTCTTCATGAGTCATGCTAGAGCTTTCAGGTTCCTTACTGGGTGTTTGCATTTTCTTTCCTCAGGTCATCAGTTACCGATAATAATGCTTTACTATTCCCTTTGAATTCCTTCAAACCAAGCTTATGCAAAAAAAAAAAAAACTACACACCTTTTTTCACTTTGTAGAAGCCTGATATTGAATCTGATGTATCTCTGTAATTTCGGATCATCCAGTTTTGAACTTGCAATCTATAGTATCCTTCTATGTCCTCTTTCCAATGCCATAAGTTTTACCCAAATTGGTTTCTCCAAGGAAGAGTTATGCAAAATCTCCCACAGTGACTTGATTATAGACTAGTTCAGTAGAACAAACTTGTACGACGTGCCACGAGTCACTGTTTCAATCTATGGATCTGAAAAATACATGCAAGAAACTACAATCCGTCCTCTTTCTATAACTTCTTATGAAATTTCAATCTGATTCCCAAAGAGAAAGTTATGACGATTTCTCCCAAGTCGCCTGTTTTGAATGTAATTCAGGAGTCTGCCAAAAGACAAACTTTCTCAGATCATATCTCCGCAATTATTGCGCGAAAATCTATGAAATTTGGATCCAAGGTTATGCACGATTTCTTCTCAAATGGGTTTTTTTTGCGGTTTCTGAAATGTCACACAAAAAAGTTATGGTGAAAATGCCACGATGACCTATTTGGAGCAGCGAAACCCTAGAATCCAAAGCTCTGATACCAAATGTTATGAAACCAGCTCAAGAAAATATAGAAAAGATAGATCAACGCATTAGAATTCAGCCTATTCGAGGGGGAAACCACCTTTATATTACATAAATGAACAATTATTTGATGATTCAAATGACAAAACCTCCTTTCTATATATAGGAGTCTAAGGAGTCACAATATAATCCAGCCGACCTAACAATAATAATATAAAGCCACAAAAATAACAATAGAGGAATTCTATGGGACACAGAAATAACAATATTGGGGTAATATGGGCACAACAATATAAATAAGGGGTATAACTACAATAGTAATGGGGCAAGCACTAGTATTATAGGGACCCAACAATCTCGTTCTTTTAGTTGGATCTAGTGGTTCTACTACACGTACTGACTTGTTTTCAAAGATCATTTTGCACCTCTTCAGATTTATGACTCCATTCATATCAGTGGCCCAATCTATTCTTAGTAGCATGGGATAGGGATTACTATCATCGATAATCTCTATCACTTCAAAAACTGCCTCTGCGCTCATACCTTTAATATCTACTATCACCCCTTGCAATTTCCCCATGGGCAAGATATTCTATTGGTTCACCATTCGTAACTGAATAGGAGACCACTATAGTGCGGGATTGCCCATGCATTCCCATGTTTGCTCTGGCAGTACATTCGTGTCCAATCTGAGATCCAAGATTACTTGATCCATTTCATACTCGCCAATTTGCATTGTCAACCTCATTTCCCTTCCTATGCGTAATGCATGCATTCCATGTTTCTGGACCATGCATGGTTCTCCTAACCTTGTGCACCTAGTGACAAGTTCCTGTAGCCCTTTTACTGCCTTTCTGTCGTGTAGCAGTTTCATGCATGTCTCCAAAAAGGTAGTGAGCAATGAAGGATCCATCCTTTGTTCTAGTTGATCCTTACTACTGAAAGTGGTGGCCTTCATGAAGCTCTTCCTACCTTCCATGAATGTCTCCTTCATGTGTTCTAAATCAAATTCAGGTTCCTTTGTAGGAGCCTTGCGAACCCACACACTTTCTTTTGACTACTTACCTATATCATCACCAGTGGTCATATTGCTCCTGAGCATCATGTTTACATTTGGGTCTTCTTCGCACGGCTCAGACCTCATTATCTGCAAATTCTGAGTTGGAGGGGGATGAAGTACCCCTTTTTCACGCAATTTTGCTATCAATGTAAGATAGTCTTCTACCTCATGATCAAACTGAGTACAGTACAAACATGATGTCCTTGTTAGGCTTGTACAATCACGCGCATAGTGTCCTAGCCCTTTGCAATTGTAACAAATTAGTTGTTTGCGCCCCCTTCCTAGTCCCATTCCACTTCAACCTCGACCACGCCCCTGAAATCTAGCACGTGTCATTCCTGCATTTGGGTCAAGGACTCGTGCTTTGGTTTGCACCCTATAGGCAAGAGTCTGATCAATCATTAGTTCGTAGCTTCTGCAGGTGCATTCATCATGGCTTATTGACCTACAAAAATTACAAAACAATTGTTGGGACGTCTATGTATCCTTTTGCAATAGATGGAAATTATCTATAGTGTTCTTTGCTCATATTTGATAGATCATGCACCATAGTATAGGCATCATGCTCGGTCCTACATGTGCCTCTGGTCTTAATGGCATCAACCCTCCTCTTGACAAGTAGTTTGCAAATATGGGACAATGGTCGTTGTCATGCCCTTGGCCTTTGTATTTTATGCACCATACCTCCTCGTGTGCCTTTGGCCATGGTGTCCTATCCTATTTTGAGCTCTGCATCTCTAGACATAGATTTTGCAATTGTGCATGGATTTGTTGGACTACCAGACCAAGGTCTTGTATAGGGGTCTCATGCAATCTCATTGCTATCTCCAAAGCTTTGGCCTGGGTGGAAAGTTTTTGCTATGATAGCATCATCCTTAAGTGCAATGTTAGTGATGCTACAAACCATGCATGGTGTTGTCCATCCATCAATGTCATGTTGGCTTTGTGAATCTTACCCTTCAGTCTTTGGTCCAGATCCCAGGGGGTCTTGCCTGGGAGCATCACGATCTCCTTAAACCCGATGATTGATTGGGTTTCCGAATTTGGCCTGCTAAATTTCCTGTTCAGCGTGATCTACATATTTGCGATTCCTACGTTTGGATGGTCATTAGAATGCTTAATGTACCATGTCGACGTGCGATCCTCCAACGCACTAACCAACATTGCCTTCTTGATATTATCATCCACGACTCCTTGCACTTCCCATACATCTTTTACTACGAACCAAAATTGGTCCGGATCCTCGTTTCCTACTCCCTTGAATACCAGAAACATTATTGCGCTCACCATATTAAACTATGGTGGTGGCAGAGGTTGTGTGGAGAAAGTTGGAGGTGAAAATGGTGAAACCGATGGTGGTGGTATGTGTAGAATTCACTGTCTTATCAGATTGATCACGCTCCTTGGCAAAGCTCTCACGAGCTCCTCCTCGCTTTCTCACGGAGGTGAAATCAATGGCCTAGTCTGTAATTCTTCGTTACTTCCATTTCTATAGGTCCTCAACATCAATTTATTTTCCCTAAACATCAATTTATTTGCATAACCCTTTTTTCAAATAGTAGCATTTTAATCCAAGTGTTCAAGGATTTAATGTACTTAACTCACAGTCCTTTGAGGAAGCGTTGTTCTACCTCGTTGTAACTAACTGTCCTGTCTACCATGAACTCGGTGATAAATCCTCCTATAATTTGATTGAGCCAGTGTTCCATAATGCGTGCGAGCTTATCTTTCGATGCTTTTAGTCTGCGCGTGAATTCAGGAGTCCACACAATTGGTTTGTCAAGCCTACACCTTCCCTAATTGTCGGCTAGCTTCGTGATCCACTCATACAACTCAGAGGGAAAGGATGCAAAGAAAATTTCATGGATTTTTGTATATAAGTAGTGCTCCAACCACTGTTCCTTTAATACTTGGGGATTTCTATTTTCCTGTGCCACGAACTCGTGAATCTTCTTGTCTAACCACCCTTCAATTTATTTCTTTGTTGGATTCCACTAGCACGACATCAGACATCCCTTATGTAGATCTCGGTCCCGAAAAATGAACCATATGTTGGCTTGTATGGGCTTGACCCAGGTTTAGAGGTGATTTAGTCAAGCAAATCCGAGTACTACTGGCCCTTTCGGCAACAGTCTATGGAGCACGGATTGAGGTCTCACCCAAAGTAGTATGGGAGGGTGATAGAACTAGGTTTCCACACCCTGGGGATGTTGGATGGTATCAAATGGTCCGCAGCTTGACCTTGCACACACGTCGCTATGTGCATCTATTATCTGTATGAACCAAAGGATATCAAGAATGAAAAAATTTCCGAAAGGGATACAATCTCAGTTGATCCATTGAACTATAAAATGAAAAAAAAAACAATCAGAGAAAATCCTAGTAGCGAGAGAAGGAGATACAAATTATAGCCATGGTTATATAACACATGTAAAGGAATGAATACTACTAAAAACAACTAGGAAACAACTACAAAGAAGAAAGAAAAACAATAACAAATAATGTGTTACCTGAAAATATAAGGAATATGATGAGGTGTATTGATTGACCCGAATGCCACGTATGCAAAGGTTTCAGAAAAAAGGACATTCATGTGGCTTTTGTCTTGTAGCAGTGAAACCCAAAAATCACATTAATAAGTAATAATGCTAATGAAGGTTGTAGACGCAGTAAAAAAAAAGGAAGTAATAAAAAAAAATGAATCCCTCCCTAACATGATAGTTGGGATATCTCCTGGAAATAGAAACAGTAAGCATTTAATTAGAATCCACCCCAATATGATGGTTGGGCTTCCTCTTATAAACACAAACACAACAACAAGCATTAAATTCAAAACAATTCTGATATAAAATATAATTCTTGACCAAAAAATCTTCAATTATGAACTATCATAAGTGTATAAAGTCGTATATTCCAGAAGATTGTTGTAGGCATTCCATTGAAGGCAACTATTGCTAACCCAAAGTCACAATATATTCAATTCATCATGTAGAGTCAAGGAATTTTTTTTTTGTGACACTCACATAAAAATAGTGCTCTAGGAAAACAAAGTACCTTCAAAAAACAAGGTACCTTCAAAATTTGTTTTGTTCCACAAAGTTCAAAAAATAAAGTATCTTCAAATTTTTTTTTGTTGCACACATAATTAGTTTACGTTTGGACCCTCACAACCTAGTGCACTCCTTAGAATCTAGAGCAATTCACATTCAAGTTATTAAAATTTAACAAATATCAATCCTTTTTGTCCTCTTTTTGCGAGGCACTACATTAATTGTGGGTGTGGAATGCTCATCACATTGAACACCCTCCTCATTATTTCTATCTCCCATTCACTGAAATTCAACAATGGTTCCCTGCCAAGGTTCAGGAATGAAAATTGAATGATTATGTGCAAAAAATGAATCATCATGTTCTTGTATCTCCTCCCCATGCTCACTCCCAGATATTTCACCTGATTCCTATACACAACACACTTTAACTTGTTAGAATAACATTATACCTCCAATTGAATTATTTCATTATTTAGAAAATATTATAAACAACTAACCTCAGAACCATAACCAGTAACTAATTTTTTCCCTCGATCTATCATGTTTTGTCGAAGACCTTGGGAACCATGTAATAAAGCATATTTTAAGTCTTCCTTTGAAGCTTCCTTTTGAAACTGGTGAGACTACATTAACAAAGATAATCATATTTATAAGGTAGAATAACTAATAAGATAGAATTAACTCAACATGACCATGGTTATTTTTCCTAAAATAGAAAATATAATAGATGGAAATATCACTTACCATGCTACCAAGAATACTATTATATCCACCAGAGCCTAATTTGTGAGATCCAATTTTTGACACCCTAGCTTGGGTTGCTTTTCTTGTATCTTAGAGGCATTTCTTAGCTCCTCCTTGTGCAGATGGCATATAGTTTGGATTTCTGAGGACTTTCCTCTTAAAATTTTCATCTTTCATAAGTTCATCCCACGATCCAAGCTCAATGTGGATACATCATTTTTTTTGTCAACTTTGACCTTAAATTGGACCTCTTTGAGTGAATGTGTTTACTTGCAATCTCTAAAGTAAGTTCCTTATCAAATCTAGGATTACAAAATGCTATTACAACATCTTTAAATAGTTCTTCTTTTTTGGCATTAGTTTGTTTCCTCCAATCCATTTGGATGGTATTTCCAAATAATTGTTCTGCACGACAAAAAATAAAGTGATAAAATTTCAACTCCATTTCATCCTTAAAGACATTTCATTTTGAAGTGAGAAATACTGTAACTTCTTACATTCCTTTTGTAGTGACTGATCATATTGTTGTAATCTTGGGGGTTGAGGAATATGCCCTTATAGGTACATTAGGCACTTTGTCACTTACTTCCTGCATTTACAATGAAATTGTGGAACTGTTAAGAAGCCAACCAAAATATGAAACTATTTTTCATTTCTAAAAGTATTATCCTTAACGTAATAAATCAAATTATAAAGAAATAAAATAATTTTACCTGTTGATCTCTTGTAGGAGCTACACTCTCCAACAATGGCATTTACCATAATTGAATTTGTTCAATTATTTCTTCTCTGATTTCAACATTTTCAGGAACAACTGGTAGGAGCCTTAACATTCTTGTTTGTGAGTCTCTAAGACTGCTCAAAGAAACTTGTTCCGGTCCTAGTGAGAGAATTCCGACTAAACCCACATTTGATGTAAAGAGCATGTTATGGGGTTCTGGTCTAGGTGTAGAGGGCATAACATGACCATCTATACCAAAAAATTGTATACTTGTTGGAGTCACCCTAGAAACATTGTGCAAGGCACAAATATAAATAATAAAATGGAATAATAGATGAATAATGTTAAAATATGTAACTAGGTTCGATATTCATAATGACATATGTAATGAAAATTATATGTAATTTATGTGAAACAAGGAAAAATAAGATTATTTTTGTTATGCTTGAGGCATGGGTCTCATGCTCAAGGAATTATATTCTAGATCAAGCTCCCATTGTGAGCTCTTAGGATGGTCATTGAGTTCTCGTCATAAAGACCCATTTGGGCATGTTACATATTGCACAAAATATTTTTGTTTGAGTCAAATAGTGTCAAATGACCCTCCAGGACCAAGTTGAAGTGTTCCATAAGAAACAATACTATAGCTTGATGGAACACATGAAGAAGCAAGTCCCATTATAGAGCAACAATATCTCAGAAGACTCATTAAAATAAGGTCATGAAGATGGAAAATTATCAAAGAAATGTATAGTACCATGGCAAAGAATCATGGCAACCAAAATAATAAGCACTACAGATAGGTGGCCATGAGGTATGTATAATAATTTTATTTTGAAGGGTTCATCATAAGATGTAGTAGGGTTGAATTTATGGGTTTATATTTTAATAAAACCCTAGCATTTAGAAAACTTAATCTTAAGGTATGTGTTCCCTATGATTTGATTTCTATGAAACAGGATAAAATCTAAAATGACATAAAGGGAAAAGAGTATGATCTAAGGTTTGAATTTAAGAAACCCTAAAATGACCTCTTGATTACATAAAAACCCTAGAAAAGTAACTTGACATCATGTTTTGGAATAATATATTGCTTGGGTTACTTGTTAAAATAGTTATTCAGGTACAAGAAGTAAAACATGGATGGGGTGATCCATTGAAAGGCATGATGAAAGAAGGGAACTATACAAACCCTTAGACATTATTCATAATATAGGTGAATATCAAGGAAAAAGTAAAAGATGAAATACATTTTCCATGGTTGAATGCAACTTGGTAAGAAGGTGTCATGGTAAGCATACAAATTGGAGAAAGAGCTCAAAGCTGAAGTAAAAGTCTACATATTGGTAGTAGTCATCATAGGACAATGTAGCTCTTGGTAACCTCATAAATCATGGAGTCGTTGTGCAAAAAAATTATTAAATATATGCCTTAGATTTCTCAACAAATAACGTAATCAAACTCATGCAAATAGATGGTTGAATCTTACATTTTGCATAACATTGGATGTATATGGGGGCATTAATGATCCTTGCATGCCAACATTTGGTGTATTGAGGGGCATAAATGAATCATGCATGCCAAGAAAATGAACACTTAGAAAAAACAAATATTAATAAATAGATATAGTGAAATAAGTTAATTAAATGCACAAAGATATTGATCAAGTTTTACCACTAGTATTATCTTAGATGTATTAAAAGGTGTTATAGGGGTTTGGATTGACTTTATTGATTGCATACATTCCACAAAGATAAACTAGCATAATATAATAAGGAACATAAGATAATAAAACATATAAAAGACAATATTCAATCTTACCTCGTGCATCATCATAGCGGCTTCTTGCCCTCTTGCATTTGTTAACATTTCCATAAAAGTGGTTAAGATCATTGAATCCCCCATAGTAGAGTCAGTAACACCCATGGGCACATTCTTAGAAAAGCACATAATAACATAAAAACAAGAAAACCCTGATCAAAAAACTGATAAGAAAATAGAATCGGTAACACCAAATATATATGTCTTTCAAGTAAAACCTTAAACATTCAAATTACTTGATGACCATTACAATTAAAAACTCATTACTAAACTTGTAAAGAAAAATTATATTGTAGTGAATCCTTACAACTATCTTTATGTAAACATAGTGATTGAAAAATGTCATCCTCACAAGTAAAACATTAAACATTCAAATTACTTAATGTTCATTACAGTTAAAAAATCAATGCTTAACTCATAAAGAAAAATTATATTGTAGTGAATCCTTAAAATTATCTTAAAGTAAACATAGTGATAAAAAATGTCATTCTCACATGAAATATCCTCATTTGATGGCATATACGCCCCATCATTAATAGACACTAAATCCAAAAATAAATTAATACCATCATTTTCATAGTCTTCATCACCTTCAACTACAGGTAAATTAAAATCAATGAATTCATCATCTTCATGGATTTGATGCCCATGTGGTTACTCATGTCCTTCAGACGCTTCAGTAAACTCGTCATAGTCTTCATCTTAGACATATGCATCATTGACAATATTATTCATCATCTCCATCTTGGCCATGTATGTCTTCAGGGGGAACTTTTGCATCTTCAAGTAAATCATGGTCCTCTACATCTTGAAAAAATCTTACTCTTCATCCTCTTGGATCATAATCAATCACAAATGACCAACAAAGTGATTTTGAATTTGGAATGAGAAAATTTTGGTGACATTGACTTGGAAACACATAAGGTTCAGAAGTGGCTTCAAACCTAGATGTATTGATCATATGGAATATGTTATTATGCAGCAAGATAGTTTTTTCTTCTCCCACTTTGATAAGCTTGTACCATTCAACATGAAAAATAACTTTCTTGAAAGACATAAAATCAAGCTCTATAATGTCCTCCAACACTCCATAGTAGTGAAGCGTTCTCGTGATTGGTTGTCTATCATTTTCATGTGAATGACATTCCACCTCAAATGATGATGAAACTCCACTAGTAGAGTGCAAGACAGAGAGTCATTCAAGGTGTAGAGAAACAGTAACAAGCAAAAGGAGCACAAGTTATTGTTTTGTACATGCTAGGATGGCATGAGCATAGAGTGAGTAATAATAAGGTTTGGTGATGGCATGTAGTTTTGGAACAAGGTCATGCTTTTAAAATTTAACTAGGTAATATGATACATGATCATCTCCTGAAAAGGAATAGCTATATGTGAATCATGAAAAGGAAAATCTTTAAAAGCACCCTTAAAAGGAAAAGCTCTGTGCAAAATTACTGAGGGAAGTGTGTGAAGGGGTCACAACAGAAACCTATATAATAGTGAAAAGAGAACCTAATCCCTTAACCAATAAAATCTTAAAAGGTGTATTAAAGATAACATAAAATATATAAAACTAGTGTATAAATCGATTATTGTTTTTTAATTATTTAATGGGTATAAAACTAGTTTATATATCCCCTAACTATGTGGATTCTACTCATATTTTCTCTAGCTACTTTAGCTAGAAATGAATTTAAGTGGAGTCCTTTATGCTCTCAGAGTTTGCATATAATTTCTTAATATTTCTTGATCTTGCAGGTGGAGGATAAAGGAAATTTATCTACTAATTAGTTTCAATGCCATTAAATTGACAATAATCTATGCATTACATGCCATTAAGGCATCTAACATTGATTCCACACAATGGAATTGTTGATCCTGATATTACCCAAATAATTGTATAAAATTGAAGGAGTTTGTTATGATCAAGATTCTTGATAGGCGTTGCAATTCGTATGCCACAATTTGACCTCTGTGAATTTATTTCATGAACTTTATGAGCAAGACAGCCTGAAAAATCTAGCAAGTGTTAGCAGAGGTACACTACACCCCTTTGATGCACAAGAAGTTCAGTTATCAAATGATCGATGAAGGTGGTGTTAAAGTCACTACCCAGTTCTATATTCTAGCGTCCACCCAAACAATGAATGGGAATATGCCTATGATGGCAAGGGCTACATGCTCCCTAGCTTTACAAAAGAAGAGGGCATACTAAAGGATTTGAAGATAGAGTAACACCTATCCCTCAACATTTATGATATATCACAAGTACCACTATCTGTAGAATTAAAGGAATTTATTATGAGAGATACTAAGGAAGATAATTTGTGTATATAATACTATCTTAATGAGAAGCTATCCATAAATTTGTCTTTGAATCAAGGCATATGATTGGTGAAGGAGGGGATCATCATCCTGCTGGATATACAACATCAATAGTTGTATCCAAAATTCATAGTTCCCTTTGAATATCAAGAATGAAATCATCTGCAACTTGCTATTAATCCAAGGATTTTATAACTTCGTCTTAAGGTGGTCATCTAGCCTTATGTCATGAGGCAACTGATCCATAGTGAGGAAATATCTTTTGCATTTAGGTGTTTATAAAACTATTCTACGTAAGATCTGGATATCAAAATCAGGGTCCCCTACATATACTTCTTCAAGGCACTTCTGACTTCAGGGTGAGAGTTGCCTCAAAACTTAAAAGTGACTATTCCACAGTGCCATGAACTTTCTTCACCTTAACTATTCTTCAACATGGAATCTTCATGTTGCATCTCTTATCCAAATTGATACAAAATTTTTGTTTATAACTGAAGATCCCTGTAGATTCTCATAATAGATAATTCTTCAAAAAATAAGTTATTTGACTGCAATAGTGTCATAATTTTGCAGAAGCTTCTACACCTTGTAAAAAGGTCATGAATGATGTGGAGCTGTATATGATGATTTTTTATATCTAGAGTAGTGCCACACGTAAGGTATCCCAAAAAAAACTTACTGCACATGATAGCTTCAAATCTTTTAGGAAAACCATTTTCTTTTCCTGAGAGATTCAATATCTGAGTTTACTAAGGTGATTTTAGCAGAATCTTAGTTTTGCTAATAAAAGACTCTGATCAAAATCTTTCACGCTTCACTTCTTGAAGGTACAACATGACAAAGGAAAACACAATGTCCTTCATGGCTCCTTTACTTTGCTTGATGGGGAGGAAGGAATGGGATTGATGAGAAATGAGCGTGCTTAAATAAAAACCGTGGTACAGTGAGCCTATGCCACTGTGGAATTATTGCTCTTGTAGATATTTATGCCTAGAGATCCAATAATTTTGACAATATGTATAACATGTGTCGCTTTTCTTTCGTCAGCGTCAAACGATGCCATAAGATGAAATATATCTGATATCTTCATAATCTAGGTGACAAAAACACAGTTGTCATAACTTCACTAAAATCACACAAGTTTCTATGAATATAGCTACTGCTGTAGGAGAGGATTCCTTTCTGTGATTTGGTTACGGATGCAGAGGATTTTCGAAACTGTGCCAAGGTTGAATTTTGAGCATCATCAGAGAATGTCCTACTCCTCTCATTTACTTAGTTACACCATTCAATACTCATTACTGCTATGTTGGTTTATGATATTGCTAATGGTGGTTGAGTTGCAGATGTAGCTACCTTGTTCCATGAGACATGTTTCAACGAAGAAGAGCTCTATGATGAGCCAATAGAAGAAGACAAAGAGCAATAGAGTGTAAGACAAAGTGTTGTTCAATGTGTAGAGAAATAGTAACAAGCAAAAGGAGCACAAGTTACTGTGGTGTACATGCTAGGATGGCATGAGCATAGAGGGAGCAACAATGAGGTTTGTTGATGGCATGAGTTTTGGCACAAGGTCATGCTTTTAAAATTTTACTAGGTAATATGATATAGGATCATCTCCTAAAAAGGAATAGCTATATGCGAATAATGAAAAGGAAAATATTAAAAAGAATCCATAAAAGGAAAAGGTCTGTGTAAAATTATTGAGGGATAAGTGTGCGAAGGGATCACAACTGCAACCTGTATAATAGTGAAAAGAGAGCTTGAACCCTCGACCAATAAAATATTGAAAGGTGTATTAAAGATAGCATAAGATATGTAAAACTAGTGAATAAATTGATTTTTTTTTAAATGTGTATAAAACTAGTGTATAAATCCCGTAAATATATGGATGCTACTCATATTTTCTCTAGCTACTTTAGCTAGAAACCAATTTAAGTGGAGGCCTTTTTGTTCTTGGAGTTTGCATATAATTTCTTAATATTTCTTCATCTTGTAGGTTAAGGAGAAAGGAAAGTTATCTACTAATGAGTTTCAATGCCATTAAATTGGCAAGAATATATGCATTACATGCCATTAAGGCAACTAACATTTATTTGCACACAATATCTACTACTTATGCCAACTTTCCTACTTGTGGGATACCATTATTCAGAGTTAACTCTTTCATTCCTTGAAACACACATGAAATTACTTTTATGAAAGAAAATGGGCAAACAACGTAGAAATTTACTGGCATATAATAACTAAATTAGTTCGGAATGCAATAAGGATATATTCACATACGAGACAATGTATTTCACTCCATGTATAATTTACTCATGAACATGTTGATCATTCTCCTTAAACTTTGCTTTTAAAGCATCTTGATTATATATATATATATATAATCTTCTGAATATAAATTTTAGAGAAAACCACAAATACCTAGGTTAGATAGCTCAACACATTTTTGGTGCCTAACATAGCAGGGACATTGAGTAAGACCTACTTAGGCAAGGAAGCCATCCTAACAACTTAACCTTAGAACCTCCTGCATGTTATTTGCAACTTTGCAACTTTGAACCAATTGATGTTGCCCATTGACCTATCATCTTACTAATATGTAATGAGTTCCTATATTTTATTCTATAATCAAAGAAGTTATCATTTTTAATGACACTTGTAAGAGAGGTCACTCAAGTTACTAACAACATTTAGCAACATCCATAATGTACTCTAATATGTAATTATTCATTTTTCATATATTTTCATCCTAGCCTATTAATTTTGAAATCTTTGTATATCATGTTGAGAGTTTCAATGGCATACAAGGGCCTTTCTATGTCAGTACAAGGTCCACTCTATGATTATGATGTTGTTCTAAGTGAGAAATATTTTGAACCAACATTTTTTATGATATGTTGTTGGGGATAGAAAAGAGGAGTAGAAAGGACAACGAAAGGTATGATGGTGATAAACAAGAGGAATTGATTCCTACCTCACCACCTCACTCGAAGAGAATAGATCCTACCCTTTAATCTCAATTTCTTTGATTTCTTATAGCTAGCAGTAGCAATACATGTTTTTTTTGGTACTTAAAGTTGGGTTTGTAGCTATTTGATTAAGGAGTGGTTTAGCGAATGAAAAGTGAAATATAAGGCCTCTTTTAGGAGCGCTTAGTGGGTCTAAGAAATGGGGCATGCCTATAAGAGGGAAAGATTAATTATAAAGTGGATCACTTTTAACTAGCTAATAATCTATTCTAGGCCATATTACTTGTAACACTCTAAGGATATGGAGACATTGAGCTTCTAAGATAAGGATCCCTAGAGACATTGCTTTTCTAAGATAAGGATAATAGCTAGTATTAATCTCATGAGGATCTAATTCGAACGTATTTATACTTATCATTCTTCCTTTAAGATTGTTTTCTATCAACAAGTTCTTTATTTATCACATGGAAACAATAACAATATATATAATACTTATACTTTACATAAAATAAGAATGGACACATTCCTTAACTTTCCTCAACCTCACGAAGTTCAGCTGAGCCCTTTTGTTCCTCTTCTTTTTGTTTATAAGACGCATGGGAGGAGCAAGCTATCTATGAATGTCAACTAAGGTTCATGACTTAAATACATTTGAATGTCTCCATCACACCCTAGGAAGCTATTTATGAACTTCAACAAAGGCTCATGAATTTAATGCACTTGAATGTCTCCATGGAACCCTTGCATTATGCCTTCACCATTCATTATGCCACGACTGCTTCCAACAAGATTGGTTGTGAATCCTTCAATCAAGGTGAATTTATTTTTGAAGTGAAAGGATTAAAACTATGAGATTTGAATGATTATGATTGAGTTGAGAGGTGAAATGAAGATAGTAAGGAAATATAAGGATGAAGCTAAATCTTCAACATGTGAATGATTTTTTGTGTCCTTGGGTGCTCTAATTCATATAGACATCACACTTGCAAACGCTTCATACCCAACCATATACCTAATGAGAAGAAAATATAATTGGAAGGTTAGGGCATTGAATAATTAAAAGAACAATAGGACAAAAAATCTTAGTGAATGAAAGAGACCTCAATACCAATGCCAAACACTTCATAGGAAACATCAATACGAATGCCTTCAACTATGCAAGGAAAATACCTCTGGAAAGTAAACCCTTTGTAGTGTTCCTTGAAATGTATAGCTAAGCTTCTAGTGCCTTTGCAAAATTACAATGAAATCCCCATCATATAAAAACTAAAACAATCTAGTGGCAAAACGATTTTTGGCCTGTATACCAAAAACATTTCAGTGGTTTCAGCCAGCTTGCTTCCATTTTCAACCAGCCTGTTTTGATTTTTAACCGACCTAGCCCACTGTTTCTTGTTGTTTCCCACTCAGCTGACACCATTGTCTCCCACTTTTCCTATGAATTAGGGTCTCTTAATATCTATCTCCCGCCACCCACCAATAAATGATTATGTGCTCTGCTTATTAAATTTACCATAAAATCTAATGCTAAGAGATTTATGAGTGCACGATTTATGACTAAGAGTCAATTCCCTGCAAGATGCAACAGGGAAGAGGGAACCACATCATGGTTGAAGATCCCTTTCTTATCCTCATAAGGGATATAATGTTTGGGCCTACTGCCTTGAATGCTTGTCAGAGAAACCCTCGTCTCGTGACTCTCAAAACCTAAGTAGCTCTCAAACCCTTGTCTCGTCGCTCTCAAACATTGGTGTTGGTCTCTCCATTTTCTCGACAAACCCTCCATTCCAATGGGGAAAAGAAGGCCCTCCTTCCATGCATAAATTTTGATACACCTCTGGCACTAACGCTGGAATCCTCATTGGGTGGAGTTGTGGGCATGCCTATTATGCCCATTTCCTGAAGTCATGTGCAGGACATTTGATAATTTTTCCTCAGAGTTTATGCTATCAGAGTGGAAGGATCCATACAAAAATTTCCCAAGTTTAGGAACCTTTGATAACTTCAAATCCCACATCATATTTATCATATTTCTATTGGGAAACCTCTCCATGGCTCCAAACACCATTCTAATAATTGGTAGCGAAGACGAGCGCAGGGGCGACATATATACACAGTACTCTAATTTGCTTTGCACTGGATGTGTGAAGAAAATATAATGTGATCCTCAGTTTAAAAGAACAAGAAAACTTATGGCATTAGCTGTGGGAAACCTCTGCATGGTTCCAAATTCCATTTTGATAATTGGCAGCGAGGGTTAGTGTAGTGGGCGACGGATATACACAGTACTATGATCTGCTTTGCAATGGATGTGTGAAGAAAATATAATGCAATCCTCAGTTTAATAGACCAAGAAAACTTGCGATATTGTTGTGGCTAACTTGAGCCATTGGATTTTAGATAAAATTAAAAAATACTAGAGAAATTACTTGTAAAATAATAAAGGAGGAAAAATAAAGTTGTTGAGAAATTGACTAATGAATTATGGAATTAATTTGAATTATTTATATAAAAATTGAATGTGACTATGGTATATATACACTTCAGGAGTAAGAACCAATTTAAATTAGAATGGAATTCCAAGAGTATGTACCCAATTATCTATAAATGTACTTTCCCTACTAGGAATGTAAGTCAACATTGGATTGGTAGACCCAAGGTTAACAAAGTATCTAATAATTGAGTGAATTGGAAATAGGTGGAGATAGGAATTAGTTAAAATTGATTAGTAGTTATCAAATGTTAAAAAAATCAATTAAACATAGTTAAACACCAAAATAGGTGTAAAAGTCAACTAACAAGGGAAGGAAAATAAAAAATGGTGCCCAAATACAAAAAAGTGGGGAGGAATTACACATTCACAATAGGAAGGCCCATGTGTGAGGGAATTAATATTAATTAAGAAAAATTAGCCATGTTATCCTCCAACCAATGTCATCCAATGTTACATGTCATCCTAGGTGGCACTCGTTGATAAAAATAGACCCACTCATAATATAAAACCTTGAAAATCAAAAACGTCCAAATGATATGGAATGTCTAGTACTAAATGAAAAGTGTTCATATGTTCTCCCAATAATGTATTGGAATATGGTATAATAATGGATAAAGTGAAAGACCTCCTAAGGTCCTAATGAACTACCAAGTGCAATGTTCCCTAACACCCCCCTGAAGCTCAACCAAGAAGTATGATAGTGAATAAGTCTCGATAATTCTTGGTCATGTTAGGTACCCGTGCATAAAAAGTATGTAAAAAAAATCAAAGAATCCTAGAAATTTTCAATTATGTTAGGTACTCATGGAACAACTTATGCAAGACACAATATGATAAGAGTGAGGTAAAGTGGGAAAACCCACTGGGAAGAAAGCTATAAGGTACCTAACCCCCCAATTTTTGATAAGGGATTTGGTGTGACTAAAATTTATATTCAGAAGATTATATATAT
>Ga0181464_1000478_pt1 | contig 17213 bp, 9 predicted proteins | sample InSIn2gowninarea_FD_119074 | JGI IMG/M metagenome (GOLD analysis project Ga0181464, IMG submission 119074) | Clean room microbial communities from NASA Spacecraft Assembly Facility at Jet Propulsion Laboratory, Pasadena, California, USA -... ...
GGGTGGATGATGACTCTATAATGCTAACATAATAGGCGGTGAGGATGGCAGCAGTGCTTGAGCAGCAGGACACGGTGACACCGGGAATGTAGTGATAGGCTTACGGTTCTGGGCTGGACTTGGGCTTGGTGGTGTCGAATGACGACGCATCGGTTTGAGCTTCTTCGGTGGAGATGACTCGAATTCGTCCTCATCAGAAGAGATAGCGCCTAGGCGTGGTTTCTCCGGCCACTTTATAATGACACGTGAGCCGTGTATGTCCAGCATGATCTCTGCATGGCGAATGTCTGAAGAGAAGATAGCACCCCGCCTCAACTCATAAATTTTGCTCTGGCAGTGCACTTTGACTCCATTCCAACCTACACACGCAATCTCCAGCCTTTCGCGTTGGAGTCGATTGATAGCAGGAATATACGTGATTTCCACATGGACTCTTGATATTAGACGGTTGGCTGATAACTGATAGTCACAGGTTTGGCTCGACCGGCCTAGTTTGGTCGAAGTGCCATCACCTTTTACGTGCACAATCGGTAATGCTCCCAATGGAACTCTTTCAGTGCCTTTGGATAGAGTTCGAGCCAACGTTCTGTGTGGAGGAGACGAGCTAAGAATGTGGGTGGAAGACGTAGGCACCGGTGTTGGTAAAGCTGGTTTTCTTTCGAATGTGTCTCTGGATCTCTTCAAGGTCTTCGGCAACGCGGGGGAAGAAGACAATGGTTCGAAGGCGGGTAGTAGAGAGGCTGCAGACTTCTTTTTAGCTACACTTGCCGGCTCTGCCTTGTTCCGGGAAGCGTCGGTGTGCATCTCTTTGTCATGCAGTTGGTATCCGTTGTAGTCGCGTGTCTGCCGACCTTTGCTGGTGAATGAAGTGGTCCAGAGTATATTGCAACACTCAGCTATCGTTTAACGTGTGTAAAGACTGGAATCGCTAGCACGATACTCGCTGTAGTGAAGAGGATGTCGAAGCACCAGTGCACGAAGGAAGGTCGCTCAAACGGCCACAGGTGGTGTGCCAGTGGTTGGGAAGATAGCAGACGCGCTCAAGCATGCGAGGTCGACCGCGTAGCAGGACGAGTGTGGATCCCGCATCCAGCGGGTGAAACACGCGACTGATGCGTCACTTTGAGCCAGTGCAATTATTGCTCGTGCAGTTCGACCAAGGGAGCAGCAAGCGGACAGAATATCACGGTTGAGAGAGTTCACTGCATGTCTTATCGAGAAATCAAGACAGATGTGGGTGAAGTGCAACTACAAATTCTGGGGAGGGGAACGTGTACCGAACGGTTAAGAGCATTTTGCTCTGCATTACATCCTTGTAGTGGCATGCACGCTGGCATACTCCAACACCTATTGTTCCTTCAAGCGCCCGCTCGATATGACATTCCACAAGATTCACCTTGCTGAAAGTGTGCTTTCTACAGGAAGAAGTCCACGGATATATCTGAAGATCAAGCATTTTGAGATTTGTTTCTGTACTGTAGATCCTCTCAATAGTGGGAAGAACGCGGCGGTCAATTCCACGCTACTAGCGGCCAGTATTCGTCCGAACTAAAACCGATTCATTATTTTTTTTCTTAGCCCAATATTCATGTGTATGTGTAGTTTCGTGTAGAACTTCCACGAGAACCTTGGCCTACCAAGTACTGGATCAAACACCAGAAGAGATATTGCCTGACTTGGCGATCTGTACGAATTGTTATAACTCCTCTTGTCGTACTTCTCGCCTACGAGCGCAACTATGGCGTTGACGACGCATGTGTCGCAGGTCGACAAGACACAAACACCATACCAGATTGACCCCGAGCAAACTTTGAGAGCCTCGCAAGCACTATTGAGGCATGTCAGAGCAGAGGTAGAACGAATACAAGATCATGGAGGCAAGAGAAACCTGCTTGCGAAGGATGAGTCGGATGAGGATCAGGACGAAGAAGGTGCACAACCAATTTGGCTCAACATCACAACCAAAACATATACCCAAGACAAAATTCGGTTGAAGCCTTCGAAGATCCCGGTACCCCACTCGCTCAATCGTAACGAGAACTCGACCATCTGCCTCATTACCACTGATCCCCAGCGGGCGGTCAAAAACCTCGTTGCCGACCTGGCATTTCCACCTGCATTGGCGACACGAATCACTAAGATAATAGGCTTCGCAAAGCTGGTCGCACGATACAAAAGCTTTGAGCAGCGAAGACAGCTTTTATCCGAGCATGATGTTTTCCTGGCCGATGAACGAATTATTGCTAGACTGCCTAAGGTGCTTGGAAAGGTCTTCTACAAAGGTACAGCGAAACGACCTATCCCTGTGAGCCTTGCACCCGAAGCTGAGCCTAAAGACAAATCAAACAAGCGTCCAAGTGCAAAAGCCTCGGAGTCTCAGAGACAAGCCCTAGTGGGAAGTTCTCAACACGTTGCCAAGGAAGTAGAGAAAGCTCTCGCCTGCGTGCCCGTGAGCTTGAGCCCTGGACACAACATTGCTATTCGGGTGGCCCTCGAAACATTCACCGCTGAACAGATAAGAGAGAATACCACAGCTGTGGCGAACGGGGTGATAGATAGACTGGTGGTGGATGGTTGGAGGAATGTCAAGAGCATCCACATCAAAACTTTTAACTCTCTTGCCGTCCCTGTCTGGCTAGCGGAAGACGTATTCGTCGAGAACACCAAAAAGGCGCCGATTGAAGGAACAACCTCGGCAATACAGCATGCAGGAACAGAAGCGGATGCAGAAACTGCGAACAAAAAGCGCAAGAGGAAGGTCACCTCAAGTCGAGGCCCTCAGGTTGGAGAAAGGAAAAAGTCACGACTCGCTGAGGAGAAAGCCAAGGAGAAAGAGGATGCAGCCGCACGAAAAGCACGTTTGTCTTCGCAGAAAGCTTCCGTGTTCGACACAGAGTCCTGAAAGCACTATCTCGGCTCTGTCTGAGAAAGATTCGAACGCCCTGATTCAGAACAGGTGGATTGACTGTGTCGGTGAGGAGGCTAGATCGGGACTATTGTGTCTTTTCACCACTAACCATGTTCGATAAGCTTGAGCTGTGGGATCAGCCAGACTGCGCGTGGACAAAATACAAGGCGTAGTGATCTTTGACATGTGTGCCTGCATGAAGACCTGCCCGATTAGCTAGGTATATAGCATCGGTCCGTGATGCACGGTTGAATATTTGGAACGCCCCTTTCCTCGCTTCTTCCTCCGCTTCCCGAAACTCTTTATTAGTCGACGAGATCCACCCATCGTGATTCTGATTTTTCTACTGCATGTATTTCTGAGTATTTGTCGTGCAGTAAGTACGATCTTTCGGACATCTACTTGCGTTCGCTACAGCACCGGCGATCGATTGCCCCGCATGGTTTCCACCTGATGGATCTCACATGTGCTAGAAATGTCTGCGGAACGAGAAGACTCCTGGCTCACCGCTTTTATTAGCACGAGCACAAGAAGAAGGCGTGCAATCATTTAGGTGAGGCTACTGCAACTGTCAGGCTTAGCGCATGGAGAATGCTTGTGATTGCATTTAGCACTTTTCTTCAAATCCGTGCCAATTACGTGAGCGATCAAGGTCTTCACGGAGCGATGCTCAATTGCCCATTCGCGTATCGTGTTGACAGTGGGGCAAAGACCCGAGGGGCAGGTGGACTGCAATGAAATGGAATCCCAGGGATAGTCCCACACGGCGAAGGTGGGATGTGCTGGCACCATCGCAGATAGTCTATATAACCAGCAGTTTCCTTGTCCCAGAGGTTCCTTTTCCGTGCAAAACAATCGTACCAAGACAGCTACTCAAACCAAACCACCAACAGGTAAGATATACTGTTCACACAGTGCACGAAAGGGAACTAATACAACACCCCAGACAACCACATACCAAACCTTACAATCACCATGGGTCTTGACGAAGCCAGAGCCGCTCTCCGAGCCAAGTACCCAGAACTCACTCCTGAGGACTTCCAAAAGAGCGCTGGCAACCGAGACACCTTGGCCGAGATGGTTGCCGAGAAGAAGGGCATCAGCAAGGAGGACGCCAAGAAGGAGATCGATGAGGTCTTCTCCTCCAACGGCGTCTAGATACCATCTGTCTCACAGTATCTTCTGAAAAGGATCAAAAACATTTGAGGGAACAGGTTTACATATTGCAGACGTCTTGAGATAGAATTGAACCATTATCACATATTCTATACCGTCTTGCTCAACCGATCACCCATATTCGGCACGTTGAAATTCAAAACTGAACTCCTTTCGGTGAACTGGACAGAGCTGTGGAATTCCTAATTTTATTTGAATGCTGTGCGTGATGGCCATTAAAAAGAGCCGTCACGTCTGGCCACATTGCTGCCGTGCCTCATCGCTCAACATCAATCCAGTGCCAAATCAAGTCCAAGATCCAAGCGATACTAAGTAGACTTGAAGGACACCTTATAGTACTTTGATTATACAGTAATAACACCCTGAATTAGTTAGGGGAAGACAAGATCTGGCCGGGGTTATCGGAGATTAATTTAGCGCGCCTCGTTGAGCCTTATATATTCACAATACTGGTAGTGACCCTAGAATGACGCCGTTGCTTTGTACTGTGACAAATTTGATGGTGGTGTTTGTTTGATCTTTCCTTCAAGCTGGACGTCTGAGAGTAGAAATTCTGCTCTCTATGCTCTGAATCAGACAGGCGCCATGCACACGGCATTCAAAATCTATTTCCACCGCGGCCCATCATGGACCGCAAAAGAAAGAGTGAGGATACCAATTGCGCCCATATATGATTTTGATATTTACCACTATGTACAGGAGAACTACGTGACTTGAATTTGAAGGTGTGGGAAGGAGCACAGGGTGAGTCTGTTTTTGTTGAATTGTGTTCATGTCCTGACGGTTCGGCAAGATGTTTTCTCCGTTAATTCTTCACTCGACTCATCCTTGAAGAAGAACACGGCTTTCATTAAACGACTTCGAACTGGTATAGCCGTTGCAGCGCAGTCAGGTTTGATTATTGAGATCAAAACGCTGTCCCTACAGAAATATTTGTCCGAAATTATAACAGCAACTGCAGAAGGTCTTAGCCGGTTGAAGACAGCAGGAGACATCGCGGCAGGCATAGAAATTGTCAGCGCTTTACATCAAAGATTTGGACCTGGCGAATTCACAAAACAGCTAGGTTGGCTCCTCGGACGAGGGTTGACATCGCCGGACAGAGCACAAGTCAAACAATGGAGTCAAGAAGTGAGAGAGCGTGAGGAGAAGGAACGTGTGGCTCGACATCGAATTCTGCTTCGGATTGTGACTGAGTTCTGGCTATGTGGCATCTTGCGCAGTCTGGAGGATGTGGAGCGACCTGACGATGCGAGTGCGAAGGTTAAGGAGGTCGCCACAGCTGAGCCAGGTCGCAGCGCAGAGGCCCAAAAGCTGAAAAGCGCTTTGAACGGAATCAAAAACGATAACATGCGAGATCATGACCCTTTCCCACTGGAAGTCCTAAAAGATCTACTTGGACATGACCCAGAATTGGTCAACTTGCCTCTGGCAGTTTTGTTCGTGAAAAACTTTGCCTGGGATATACTGGGGATGAAACCGCCATCAGAGGAGCCACGTAAACAGGTTGATGGGGAGGGCGAGGTTGTGCCAGATGTGAAGCACGAAAGTATTAATGGGACGACCGAGGTGGACGATTTACCTCTGATCCCTGAAGGCGTTCGACAACGCTTTCTTAATGTCATCGACCGCTACATCCAATTTCTCAAAAAGCGCATTGTACGCGACCACGAATCTCTGAACAATCAAGGGCGTCGAAATGCTGAAGCATATGTCCGAAGTGGAGAGATCTTTGAGGATAGACAGACAAACTTCGAGAAGCAACAGAAAGTACAAGAGAAACTCTTAGCGAGTGCACAAACGCTGTGTGATATCCTCGGGCAAGAAATGCCTGATCTTTCGGACAAAGAGGGAAACGATTTTATGGCTACAAGCTCTGTTGGGATTGTCAAAGTGGGAGACGTTCTTCGCAGCTCCAATGACAGCGTCGGGATTTGGGAAGACGAGGATGAGCGTCGTTTCTACGAGAATCTCATTGACCTCAAAGGCCGAGTGCCGGGCATTCTACTGGAAGACAGTAAGAAAGCACGTACGGAGAATGAAGAGGCAATCCCCACTCGTGCGACTGAAGTGCAGCCTGCGAAGTCTGCTGCTACAGAGAATGACGACCAGTCAACGCAGATTGCCAATAGAACTGTCGGAGCCCAGGTTGATACCTTGCTGCTACGACTGCCAGAAATGCAGACTAAAGAGCAAGTTGATTCGGTTGCGCATGATTTCTGCTTCTTGAATTCAAAAGCGTCTCGCAATCGTCTTGTGAAAAGTCTGCAGGAGATACCAAAAGCTCGGACAGACTTGTTACCGCTGTACGCACGTCTTATTGCAACACTTGGACAGTATATGCCTGATGTCGTTAACGGCATGGTATCGTATCTCGACGACGAATTTCGAAGTCTTCAAAGACGAAAGTCCAAAGACTTTCTTGGGCAGGTCCGGCTGCTGAATATGCGGTATCTGGCAGAGCTGACAAAATTCGGAGTGGTACCAGAGCACGTCATATTCCATTGCTTCAGGGTCAGCTTGGACGACTTTTCGCGTATGAATATTGAGATTATTGCCAGCTTCCTTGAAAACTGTGGTCGCTATCTCTTGCGAAATCCGGAGACCGCCCCAAGAATGACATCTTTCCTGGAAACCCTAGGGAGGAAGAAATCCGCACAGCATTTGGGGGCCCAGGAGCGAATGTTGCTAGAGAATGCGTTGTACTATGTTGATCCTCCTGAGCGGTCCGCAATCGAGCAGAAGGAACGTACCCCAACTGAGCTATTCATTAGGCAGTTGGTCTACCTCGATATGACTAAGCGTAATTACATGAAGATTCTGAAGACTATTCGAAAGCTTCACTGGGAAGAGCCCGATGTCGTGATTATGCTGGAGAAGATTTTCAGCAAGCCGGGAAAGGTGAAATTCAGCAGTATTCACTTACTTGCAGTATTGCTCGGAGCATTATCGAGGTACCATCAGGACTTCGCGATTGCTGTCATTGATAACGTCCTAGAAAACATTACCCTTGGTTTGGAGCAGAACGATTTCAAATTCAACCAACGACGAATCTCCGAGGTTAAATACCTTGGTGAGCTCTACAACTACAAGATGATCGATTCCGCCGTCATCTTCGACACACTCTACCGTATTGTGACGTTTGGCCATGAAGGCGGCACGCCAGTGCCAGGACGTGTCACACATCTCGACACTCCAGACGACTTCTTTCGCATCCGGCTGCTGTGCACGGTACTTGAGACATGTGGAGGTTGCTTTGATCGTGGAAGTTCTCGCAAGAAGTTGGACTTCTTCTTGACATTCTTTCAGTACTATGTGCTTACCAAGGACCCACTACCGATGGAGATTGATTTCCTAATTCAAGACGTGTATGCTTCAGTACGACCACAATGGAAGCTCATTACGGACGTTGATGAAGCTGCGAAAGCATTCAGTGAAGCGGTTGCAGCCAAATACCAGCAGTCAGCTTCTGGCCGTGCGGCTGACGAGGCCGAAGACGTTGAAGACTCTGCTTCGGACGATGCCCTTGGCGATGATGACAATGCAGTCGAGGTAGAGGTCCAAGACTCTTCTGCAGAGGAAGACGATGATGTTGCCGATGACGCCTCCGATGCTGAAGTACAAGAGCGTTTGTCCGATGAAGAGGAACAGATCGTCGTACTGCGAGAAGAGGAAGTGCTGGATCCTGAAGTTGAAGCTGAATTCGATGCAGCTTTTGCCAGCATGATGGCCGAAAGCCTTGACTCTCGAAAGAACGAACGACAGGCTCGATTCGATGTTCCACTCCCTGTTCGAAAAGCACAGCGTCCAACAGCAGATACTGTGGTGGAAGAAGGTAATGAAAATGGTAACGAAACTCTCCCGCCAAACACGATGGCTTTCCAATTGATGACGAAGAGAGGCAACAGACAACAGGTACAGAATATCAAGACATCAATGACTGCGGAGCTGACTGATTTACAGACCCGCACAATTGACCTTCCTTCAGATTCACATTTCGCGGTATCCATGAAATCGCAGCAGGCTGCTGAACGCGAAGAACAACAGAGGATAAAAAACCTTGTTCTTAACTATGATCTAAATGATGATGACCAGCACGATGGTACAGAGGCCCCTGCTCTGGCTCCAATACTCCAGCCAGCCACGGCATCTAAGAAATTTGCTAAACAGACCAAAACAGGATACGAGCATTTGAATCACTCCCTCAGTCGGTCGGAGAGACACGGCCGTGCGCCTCGAGCACGAAAACTCAATCTTAGTGATGTTGATTGGTATGGCCATCAGAAGAACTTGTCCAGCCCCAAACCTGGTCAAGAGAATCATCAGACCTCCGCACAAGATTCGCTGCCTTTGCACAAAGAAGCCAGGCTAATTTGAGCTATTCAGGACATGAACGACGCCCCAGACTGGTCTGCAAGTCCACCATATTCCAATGAGAAATAGCACGGTTTGTGCCATGCATCGATATTGAGTGGCTATATTCACTCGACCTTCGCTCATTAAAGCAGGTCATGTGATGATCAGCAGTTGCTGACTGGATCAAAGCTCACGCATCCAAGAACAATCACGCACGCGTTGCGGTCTGGATCCAGGCAGCCGCCTGCGAAGTGCCCATAGACCAGCTCGAAGCTACAGTTCCAGCAATAAGCTAGCATTGCTGTTTTCAAAACAGTCAAGAAGCGGTCTGATCAACAATCAATCCACACCCATGAGTCAAGATTCACCGGCACACAGGCTCTCCGCGAGCTCGATAGTCAACAGGGGTCGCTTGGCTCCAACGACAATCCTCACCACATCCGATCGGATATGGTTGCTCGTGCTTACTTGCGCACCGAACTCGGTTGGCCAATCAGACACGTCCCACTCAAGACCAGATGTGGTGATACGCGTCGGGCCGAGTATAGGAATAATGCCAACGTTCTCAGCAAACGACTGTCGATTGACAAAGATCTCGTTCTCGCCAACAGCTAAGACAAAAGATAAACTCTGTTCGGATAGCAGATAGATAGCACCGCGCAAGAGCTCAGGTTGCTGGTGGACCATATAGAGATGATGTATTTGGGAGAAGCCTTGGTCGACTCTACCTCCTAGTCCTCCCATAACCACGACATCAAGTTCTGTATCCTTACCACCCAGCTTGTCCCACTCTTGTCGCATCCATTTGAGGCTTTTCGTGAAATCGGTTGCATACTGATCTGGTTCTTCTACAATCTTCACGCCCGTGCGTCTCCAGTATGCTTCTGCTTCTTTACTGAGTGAATCCAGATCACCAATAATTACATCTGGGCGTCGTCTTCGAAGGGAAACCTCCTTGTCGTATTTCATTAATCTGTTTCCACCGCCATCTGCGCATACTAGCAATGTAGCGTGATCGATTACTGCATTGAGTGCATTTTTATTGATTGGCTGGTTCAAGGCAATTATACCGTAAGGTTTTTCTGGTTTACCTTCTAAAAGACCTGCCGGATACCATGTAGTCTTCATTGCTGCCGTACAGGAGTTAGTCTAGCACTGAAAAGAATATTATTTCATGAGCATTCGACCTCCTAACCTTCATTGTTGTTCAAACAGGGGATCAAGCACAGCATGCAAACCAAATTTCTTGATAGGCTGACGTAAAAGGTAGCGGAAAATCCTCCCTCCGAATGTCGTCAACACGATTTCAAGACCGACATGGCTTCAGATTTAATTCATAAGCATACGAAGGTCAAGATATTCTTGTACCTGCGCATCCCCATCCGACCTCATCGCCGTTAATGTGAGGGCTGCCACATCCTAAACTGTCCATCTCCTTTGTTGATATTCTACGTTCTCAGCGATGTTTCGGTCAGGAGCACGCGCAGCTTCGCGCATTTCACGGAGCTCTTCAATACCGGTTCAACCTGCAGCCACACGACGATACCTTACCACAGAATCGCGACATCTTGGATCAAGAAGTTGGAAAAGCAGTGCACTAAGATGGGGCCTAGCTGGTGCTGGCATATACTACTACAACACAAGTCCTGTCTTTGCAGAACATCCTCAGAACAGTATGCGAAAACCATCTTCCCAGTGCGAACCTATAGCTGACACACAACTAGACCTACTGAATCCCAATGTCGATGCGCTGGTAGACGAACGAGAAGGTTCTACCATAGATGAATTGACCGCAAGCAGTCGACAAAAAGTGCAAAAGGACCCATCCGTCCTACAGTCCGTAATAGAGAAATCATCCGAAGATGTTGCGAATCAGACACAAGCAGAATCTGTTGGTGCACAAACGGCAGATCTTCCGATGCCTGGCACGGAAGGACCCGCAGAACTGGAAGAAGAAGCTGAAGGACAAGGAGCATTCAATCCTGTGACCGGTGAAATCAACTGGGACTGTCCCTGCCTAGGAGGTATGGCATACGGTCCATGTGGTCCACAATTCAGGGAAGCATTCTCATGTTTCGTGTATTCGAATGAGGAACCGAAGGGGATGGAATGCATTGATAAGTTCCAGAACATGCAGAACTGTTTCAGAGAGCATCCAGAGCATTACAAAGGAGAGTTGGAAGATGATGAATCGCTGGATGCGGAGCTGGCACAGGAGAAGGAAGAGCTACAGAAAGAGATCGCGGAGCGAAGAGCAGCAGTCGAGGCGAAGCACGAGCAGGATCGGGAACAGGCACAGAGTGAGAAGTCATCAAACGAGACACCTTCTACATCAGCGATAGCTTCTGCGATAAGCGAGAAGAAGACAGCACCGCAAAAGAGCACTGCTTCAAAGAAAACTAAATCTGATGCTGGGAACGATTCTACACCGCAGCCGGAATCGAAGACCAAAAGCCACACGCCCGAAGAATACTCTCAGAAGAAAGAAGCAGCACACGGTGCGTCGTCACAGACAATCAGCGAACCGCAAACCAAAGGCGTAGATGCCAATGCTCTGCCCGAATCAGATTCACTTGTGCCAAAGGCAGCTCATGACGCGACTGAAACCTCGAGCGAAGATTCCGTTTCAGTGGCTAAGTGAGTGGGTAATTTACCTAATGTTCTATAAAAATCATGTATATATACAAGTTGGCCTCGATGGCTTCTCATCTCCAACGATGTTATTGGCATAGCGAGGATGCGTATAGAAGACCATGTCAAGACTACTGTATTCTAGATAGTTTGTTCCGACTCGGAAAAGAACAGCGATCAATGGATAAAATCATTAAACTTGCAGATCTGTTAACAACATCATTTACTTCAGCCTCTTCTTTATTCAGCCCGCCACGATACTCATGGATGCGGCTCATTCACGTGCTGATCAGTAGTGAGTGGTTTCAGCTTCCAAAGCTGGGGATCCGTTGCGGGAACCCCTGCATGAGTTTCAGGTTTCTTTTATTGTCTCAATCTCAGAAAAGGATAGTGAGGAGATGATAAGCGCCACAGAATCAGACGAGGTAGCGGCCATCCCAGAACAAGGGAAATGTCTGCTCTACACGTTTCCCTGGTGATACTTTACGGCCAGCTGAATCTCTAGTTGTTGGGTTGCACGCTCTGGTTAGAAATAGAAATGCGGAACACTAGCAGACGTTGGGAAAGTTGGAGGCGGTTCGGGAGCGTGAGATGAACCAATCTCCTCGCGCGCCATGACTTGGGTCGCACCTTTAAAAGCTTTCAGCTTGTGGTGATTAGTTTTGAGATGTGTCTGCGAACTGGAGAGACGACGAAACTCGCGGGCACAGGTCAAGGATTTATGTTTTGGATGGTAATAGTGAGTTATTGGCGTTTTGCTTCGCTGATGAGCACTGTGATGCGGATAGCGCTTGTCGCAGAAAGAGTGAAAGAATTGCGGTATGAGAAACAAGCGCCTTCAGAGACGTTAGTGACCACATCTGCATGGATCCAGGGGCGTCCAGAGTGTGAGAAACCTTCGGGGGTGCAGAAGTGCATTGTCGAAACGGGATTAGCGATAAACTTAGGGGTCAATAGTGCAATTATTAAGCCAATGAAAGTCTGAGCCAACGTGATGCTAAAGAGAGAACAATGCACTCGAGGCTCTGAAGGCGCTAGTTGGCTCGACTCTGGGTGATCTTCTAACCCAGAGGAGCATTTCCCAAGGAGCTTCCTGGGCTCGAGCTCTTCTCAAACTTGGGCCTCGTGATTACACCGCCTGTAAGTGGCTGATGTGAGTCGATCAACTAACCAGAGGGCGTCCGGGATCAGGTTCACTGGCGTGCAAGAGCTGTATTGGAAGACTCCATCTTTTCCTTCCCTTCTACCACCGACGACTTGTGGAGAGGCCCTGCTGCGTGCTCCTGCCTGCACAACTGTTCCTGTTCACAGTGACCGTCTTCCCCTCTTGCTATTATCACATTTTCTTCGCTCTTTGCCCATCGTCACAACCTCTTTATATCCGTTCTCTATCTGTTCGCTCGACCATCCTCATCTCGAGGCTCGAGGGGTCTCAGTCGTGTTTGCCTCTAATACATAAAAATTTCCGGGTAGCACCTCAAACTGCACAGATTCGACTTTTCAGCACAGCATCAGGCCCGCGAAACGTCTACTAGCAGTGCGCTTTGCACACACCGTCTTCCTTCAGCAACAGCAGCATCATCATTTTTTAAGTTCTTGACATTCGACCAAGCGACGTACAGTGCAGTCTTCAGTATTCTACAATACCCGTGACTTTCGTCTGTCAGCAGCCTTTGTCTGCACAGCATTCATTGTCCATTCTTCGCCAATTTTGCGTACCATTGTTCGCAGGTTCTTTCTTCATTGCGTTTAGCTATCCATTCAGCAGTTTCTAGGTAAGCATTGAGAATGCTCACACCCTCTTCACTTCTCCCTCCTCGACCTCCGTTTGCTGACGCGGTGAATTCAATAGTAAAAGGCAGGAGCCTAATCAGAGATACCCACGACCTTCTTGTCACCAATTCACTTCTTGCATCCCTCAAACCGAACAACACTCCTTCCTAATACATAATCTCGCGTTCGATCAGTACATTTCAATCCTTCACAGACCGATCCTAAAGTCTTCAAGTCATCGATCTGTTGGACATATCGATCTGCTTGGACTTTTCAATTCAACACTGAAGCTTTTCATAAATACTCGACAACAAAACCTGCAACTAGATATTAGAAATGAGTTACGACGCTGGCGGTCTAGCTCAAATGACTTATCAACCCTCCTTCAACAACAATAACAACAACAACCCAATTGGAGTTTCTGGTCCAGGTTACGCAACTCGCGGTAAAGGAAATCATATCAAGAGATTGAGCCTTGCACCTCCACCAAGAATTTCGACCATCGACGAATCTCAAACAGCCAATCACTGCTCTACTCCTCGAACAGCTCGTGGTCATCTTCTCGCTGGGCTGCGAACAGCTCCCAAGTCTGCAACTGTTCCTAATGGCAATGCTTTAGGGAACAGCAAGTTTGCAACACCACAATCTAATTCTCGTGGTCCCCAGACTTCTACTGGTGCATACTTTCCCAACCAAGGTCAATTCAATGGCAACTACCAGGGTTTTTCATCACCTGATCAAGTTCTAGCACCACCTGTATTGGATTTTGGCCAGGATGGTGTGACTGGCATTGATCAGAACATCTATGATGAGCTCATGGCTACTAATGCTTACCTTGCTCAACAACAGCGAGCGCTCCAGCAACAGCTACTCAATGTTCAGGCTGCCGCCCAACAGATGGGAGGGCTTAGCTTGAACGCAACGCCGATGGGCTATGCTCCTTATGGTATTCAGTCTCCAATCTCTCCCATGAACATGTACAACCAGCAATTCCAGCAAGGCATCCAGCCTGTAGTTCAACCACTTCCTGGTAACCCAGGAGTTTTCACTGTCTACAACCCGATCACTGGTCAGTCCACTCTTGTCTACGACAACTCAGCTCAACGTGAGATTCCCTCTCCACCAACTAATTACGGCTCACCGATTGATATGAACAACCTGCAACGTCGATCTCCTCCGACCGTCGCTTCTCCTCCAGCTGTTCGATCTGTCTCTCCACCAAAGCAAACCACCTCTCCTCAACAGGATGTCGAGCCACTTCCTCCTCCATCTGCCAACGCCTTCCGACGTGGTCATCGTAAAGGTCTCTCATCCGTTAACATTAAGACTGCTGGTGACTGGAGTCGAGGTGTACCGCGAGCTGCTGGACTTCCGCCAACACCTATGACCGGTTCCTTTGGACCTGGCCAAGCTCGTGCTGGTGAACATCCAGTTCGACAACCACGGAATCCACCACACTTGAGTGAGTTGCAAGAGAAGCCAACAGCCAAGCACGAAGGTAGCAAGAACTTTGCTGCTCGCCAACGACGACGTGCAGTTCACGATCTCGTTCGTGCTGGTCGAGAGCGACTCTCTGACCGAAATAGTAATTCGGACAGTGGCACTCCAGGTAGTGAGGTTGAGTTCAACTTTTCTGTCTCCTCTGAGGACAACGAAGTGCTTGGTCGAAGTGGCAACCTTTCCAGTAAGCCAAGCTCCGGTAGTCTCGCAGCGATCGGCTCAGAGCGAAAGGAGAAATCTCGTGAACGAAATTCAGTGGACAGCAATGGATCTTATGGTGCGAAAAGCTTGAGCAGTGATGAAGGCAGCGCAGTTGGCGGCAACATTGTCGAAGTTGAATCTGGTCGTCGCAAGACACCACTTCTTGTGCTCAGCAGTGCAGAGAAGCGCAAGAGTGTTATTTTTTGAGGGCATTTACATGTCACGAACCAGAGGCTAGGCAGTGCCTAGACTACACATTCTAATCAGGATTTACCCCGGATGGGTCCTGCCACTCCTTAGTTAATAGCTACTCCACGACTTATGAACGATGGGACGCGATATATGATGGGGCTTGACGAAGCTCAGCTAGGCATCGAAATTGTGATTTATAGGATAACATATGGTTGTTCTTTGCAGATTTGCATTGGATCATGAACGATGGTCTCGGGCATCAGTAAGGTTGATATGGATTGTTGTGTATCAGATTGGAACTCGATGGTTTTGATTGTTTGCGGTGCACTCAGTCAGCTGGAATTTCCAGTTCCAATAGCAGTCCACTCTTTTTGTACGCATGAGTCTGCCCTGGTAAATACAAAACAATGAAATTCATATCCCAATCGAGTATAATATGTTTACTCTAAACCACGTTTCGACAACATTTTCCTGCTAGCAGAAACACATAGCACGTGGAGGGCTCCATTTGTTTTCGACGAGAGGGAGATATCCAGAAAATGACGTTGGGGTCCACCACTGCTCAGCTTATGCAATACTGTACGTTTCATGCTGGATATCGTGCTTGCTATTGGCCAGTTTAAATTCTAGAAAACTGAACATTCGACCCTCATATGATACACCCAGCACTCAGGTATATCGGGGAGTATGAGGCGTGATGAGACACCAAACATAGATATTGCTGTATCGTTAATCTATAAACATGTCCTCCCAATCCCCCTCTCACGAGCCATCGAAGACACCGCCGTTGTCCCCCAGTAGACCCCAACATGCAAAGCATCCCTCGATACAACATGCACCAAGTACGCCGAGCAGGCTGCGGGAGGCACAGAACATGTCTCCCGAGGATACACATATTCCGATTTCGCCGACCGACTACGAACCAACAGCAGACCAATCTGTACCTTCCGTACTAAATCCCGGCATCAGTGACAATACTACTTCTGATTTCTTCGGTCCAGAGCTCGGTAACGACGGCAAGACGCAAGGCATAATAGCAGAACCTAGTCCAATGGCCGAAGACGAGAGAACGAGATTGCTGGAGAATTACCACGACCCACGGACATGCGGCCTCAAGCAGTGCAACCATGGCACTTTCTCTCCTCGAGCACCCTCGATACGAAGTGCAACCAGTGACAGCATAATGAGCGGCTTTTTTGGCAGATACGCCGATAGTAGTGACTCTGATGGTGGTCCAAGTGGTGCTGCAAACGCAAGAGTAGGCAATGCCACCACACATAACACTACAGGCAGCAAGAGCAAAAAGAAGAGCACGACGTATTGGGCGACCTTACGCGACGGCTTAGAGCACCAGGGATGGATGTATCTTGCCTACTACTTCCCTTTTCTCAAGTGGATCTCTCAGTATCGAATGTCATGGTTTCAAGGGGATCTAATCGCAGCACTGACCATGGCATCTTTCTATATCCCGATGTCCCTGTCATATGCTTCTAATCTAGCTCATGTACCTCCCGTCAATGGTCTGTACGCATTTGTATTCAATCCGATTATTTATGCTCTACTCGGTACATGTCCTCAGATGGTCGTTGGACCAGAAGCAGCTGGATCGTTGCTTGTTGGCCAGGTTGTACGCAGTTCCGTCGACAAGGGCGCTTCGGGCGACGATGACGGTATTCTCCATGCTCAAATAGCAGGTGTGGTCACCACACTTGCGGGTGCCGTTATCTCTATTGCCGGTCTGACACGACTCGGATTTCTCGATAGTGTATTAAGCCGACCATTTCTGCGGGGGTTTATCAGTGCCATTGGTTTTGTCATTCTTGTCGATCAGACCATTCCAGAATTAGGACTCCATGGACGTAGCGTTTCGCACGGAAGCAGTGTCGACAAGCTCGGCTTCATCTTCAACAACATCCACAGGGCTCACAGACTGACCGTTGCTGTGTCCTTCGGAAGCCTTGCCATCATAATGATGTTTAGGACTTTGAAGAATCGACTTCAGCCCAGATATCCAGCAGTGGCATACTTCCCTGACAGGTTTCTTGTTGTTGTTGTCTCAGCGATCCTTGCCTGGAAGTATCGATGGGACGAGCAAGGACTTGAGCTGCTTGGCAATGTCAAATCTGGTGCAACAGGATCTGGAATTCCTTTTCAATGGCCTTTGAGGGCTCGAAACATGAAGCATATTGATACAGCAATCGGACCTTCAGTTCTCATCGCGCTGTTAGGCTTCTTTGAATCATCGGTTGCAGCAAAAAGTTTGGGTGAGGGGACATCCAGTATCAAAGGTATGACTCTGAGTGCCAACCGCGAGCTGGTTGCACTTGGAACGGCTAATTTGGTGGGCGGATGCTTCATGGCGTTGCCAGCTTTTGGTGGTTATGGTCGAAGCAAAGTCAATGCTTCGACAGGCGGCACAACACCAATGAGCAGCATTCTGTTAAGTCTAATTTCACTTCTCTGCGTCAAGTTCATG
>Ga0181464_1000214_pt2 | contig 17212 bp, 11 predicted proteins | sample InSIn2gowninarea_FD_119074 | JGI IMG/M metagenome (GOLD analysis project Ga0181464, IMG submission 119074) | Clean room microbial communities from NASA Spacecraft Assembly Facility at Jet Propulsion Laboratory, Pasadena, California, USA -... ...
TTTTTTTCTTTCTTTCTTTTATCACCTATCTAATAATAAGCTAAGCTTTAAAAGGGCTAAAGAAAAGGTTTATTGTTCGTGTAGTCAAGATAAGAATTTTTCAAGTGAAATACTTTCTATAACTATAGGCATAGAACTATGTAATATACCACAAATTTCACTACATTGACCAAAAAATAAACCTTCTCTGTTAATAAGAACAGATATTTGGTTTAGTCTACCAGGATAAGCATCACATTTAATACCTAAAGAAGGACAAGCATAAGAGTGTATAACATCACCTGATGATATAATAAATCTAACGTGTGTTAATTCAGGTAAAATAACTCTATTATCAACCTCTAACATTCTTAAACTTCCTTCTTCTAAATCACTTTCAGGAACTAGATAAGAATCAAACTCTAATTCTTCATTATCTTCGTTTAAAAAATCAGGGTATTGGTAACTTCAGTATCATTGGTGACCTTCTACAAATACAGTTAAAGAAGGATCTGTTACTTCATCCATTAAATATAAAAGTTTAAAACTAGGAAAAGCAATTAATATTAATATTAACGCAGGAGTTATAGTTCAAATTAACTCTATTAAGGTTCCGTGATTTAAATATTTGTTACTAATAGGTGATTTAAAACTAACATAATTTCTTATAATTGAAATTAAAATTCAACCTACACCAAATAAAATAATAACTAAGTAAAACATGATATTGTCATGTAATTCTACAAGGGCTTCCATTTGTGGACTAGCTGTATCTTGAAAATAAACACCTCAAGCTCTAGGGGCATCACAATAATTAAAAAGATTGTTAAAGATGTTAAACATTTTTTATATATATATTTTATTTTATTTCATATAAGTCTTTACTAGGATAATAGTGATCTTTAAAAGTTTTTGTAAAGAAAAATGAAAACTAATGGTTTTCTGATGGCTTAAAGGGGGGAGAAAAAAAAAATAAGATTTTAACTAAAAGATTGCATTTTTACTATGAACCTCAATAGTATACAGTTAAAAATAGGAAAAGTCAAACAACATCTACAAAGTGTCAATATAAAATTCCTGCTTCTAAACCTAAGTGGTGATTTTCAGTAAAGTGATAAGCAAAAATACGTCATGCTCCTACACCTAAAAAGATTGTACCAATAATAACATGTAATCCATGGAAACCTGTTCCAAAATAGAAACAAGAACCAAATGCTCCATCTGATAAAGTAAAACTACTTACAGAATACTCTACTCCTTGAAAACAAGTAAAGATAAAAGCTAAAATTATTGTAAGTAAAGCACCATATAAAGTTCCTTTTCTTACTCCTTGTATTAATGAGTGGTGAGCATAAGTTATTGTTACACCTGAGGCTAAAAGAAGAACTGTATTAAGTAAAGGTAACTCAAAAGCATTTATAGCTTCTATACCCATAGGTGGTCATTGTGCTCCTAACTCTACAGTAGGTGATAAAGCACTGTGAAAGTAAGCTCAAAATATAGCTAAAAAGAATAAAGCTTCTGAAACTATAAATAAAGCTACTCCAAGGTTTAATCCTCTTTGCACAGCAAGAGTATGATTACCTAAATAAGTTCCTTCACTTATTATATCTCTAAATCAAAAAAACATACTAGCTAAAAGCGCTATAAAGGCAAAAGCTAAAGTATATCCTCCATTAGAAAAACCGTGCATTGTTGAAACACCTGAAGATGTAAGAGTTAATAAACTTACACAAGTTAAAAGAGGTCAAGGTGAAGGGGAAACTAAATGAAAAGGATGTCCTTGAAAATTACTTCTGTTTGAAATTAACATTAGGTTTTTATTAATAATATACACTTGATTAAATGGGAAAGATCGGGTTTTTTTTATTTGCTAACTTTTTTTTTCTTTTTTCTTTAGCTTTTTTATAGTTTTTCTTTAAGATTTATCTAAAGATAAATAAGAAAGGAAAAAAATAATAAAAAACTTAACAAAAGAAATAAAGCTTTTTATGAGTGTAATTCTAATCCGTCTTTAATATATGAACAAGATAAAACTACAAAAACTTGGCTTTGTATAAAGGCAATAGCTAATTCTAATCCTGAAAAAGCGATTATAAATGCTAATGGAAATAATCCTAAAATGAAAAAGATTACTCCAGAAGTCATTATGTTATAAGTAAATCCACTTAATATGTTTAAAAGCATATGACCTGAAAGGATATTTGCAGCTAATCTTAAACCTAAAGAAACATTACGAGCTATATAAGAAATTAATTCTATAAGAACTAGTAATGGTAATAACGCTAATGGACAACCTGAAGGCACAAATAAAGAGAAAAACTCTAATCCGTGTTTACTTAACCCTAAAATAGTTGCACCTAAAACTACTGTAAAGCTTAATGAAAAAGTCAGTATAAAGTGACTAGTTCCAGCAAAACTATAAGGAACCATACCTATTAAGTTATTAACTAAGATAAAGATAAATAAAGTATACATTAAAGGAAAGTAAACTTGTCCGCTTTTACTATTTATTTGACTTGTTACTATACCGTGTACAGTAGCATATACTGTTTCTAAACTTATTGAAACTTTGTTTGAAACTATTCTTGAGTTGTTAGTGCTTAATACACTTAACATTATAATTAAGTAACCACTTAAAGTTAAATATAAACCTATGTTTGTTAAGGATAATGATAAATTACCAAAAAGAGGAGCTTCTAAGCTTATTAAATTTCTTATTTCAAATTGATCTAATGGGCTTAAAATTTGGTTTAGCGTTACGCCTGATGTGTAAAAGTTATTAAGCATTTCTTATTTTATAAAATTGTATTTTAATATATTTAAATTATTATAGAGTGATAAATTGTAAAAGTGAAAAAGAATAAAGAAACTAGTGATTTATTGCACATTAAAGGTGCTTTTTATTATTAAAGTTTACTTATAAAAAGTCTAGTGGAAAATAAACGAACAAAACTAGGTAAAGTATATTTTGAAAAGATATAAATTAAAGTTATTAATATTGCAAAAGCAAAAGTAACTTCATTAATAAAGTAAAATGGTACTAATTGAGGCATATATGTTTTATTAAAGCTAAAAGCTAAAGGCCATAAATTTCTTGGAATTTATCACGGCTAGATCTAATTAAAGATTATTTGTTTAAACGTAAAATAAAGGATTAAAGCTAAAAAGGTTAAGAATCTTATCTTTTTTTTTCTTTTTAAGCTTTAAAAGAAGTTTTAGTTTGTCTAGTTTCAATTGAAAGAGCATTTTTTCCAAGTTCAAAAACAAACCCTAAAGTTAAAACTAAGAAAAAAATTAACATTACTATTAAACCAAAGATACCATTAACATAACTACTTACGATATAAGGATATACAAGTAATATTTCTAAGTCAAAAAGTAAAAATAATAAGGCAAAAATAAAAAAGGAAATACTAAATTCACTTCTATTTTGACCAAGAAAAGAATGAAACCCACATTCAAAAACACTGTTTTTTTCCATATAAGGATTGTGAGGGGCAAATATGATATTAATAGCTAGTAAAATAAAAGCTAATATAGGAATAAAAATTAAAAAAAACGTTTGACTAGACATTTAAGTTTTAAATAAGATAAGTGATAATATATTTGCTACGCTTAATCATTCATTAGGAGTAAAGATAAAGGCTATTAATATTAAAGTTATTACACTAATACTAAAAGACAATGCACTGTTTAAAACTATTTTTCCATTAACATTAGAGTTTTCAAGATTTTTAATTAAAGAACTCATTTTATAATCACTTTTAAAGAAAAAGATTTGTTTAACAAGGCTTAAGTAATAAACTGCACCAATAACACTTGTAATAATTGCTACTAATGTAATAAAGTAGTAACCACTATCTAAGGCTGCACTTAAAATCATTTGTTTAGCAAAAAACCCAAATAATGGTGGCACTCCTACAAAGCTAAATAAAGTTATAGCTAAACTTACAGCTAAATAAGGGTTAATATAATAATATCCTTTTAACTCACTAATTAACTGAAGAGGTGAGTTATTTTTGTCTTTCATTTCACTTTTTCTAGCGCTAAAAGCGTATGAGTTTTCGCTTAAGTCTTTAACTTCTTCATTTTTATTTACATATGTAAATAAAGAATAACCTATAGCTAGTAAAATTAAAAAAGCGTTTAAGTTTGAAATCGTGTAAACTATAATATAAAAGATATAAGCTTGTATTGATTCTACACTGTTAACACTTAGTCCTAATAAGATAAAACCTACATGACTAATAGTACTATAAGCATATAATCTTTTTATTCTTTTTTGAACTAATCCTAATAAAGATCCTATAATTAAACTAGCTAAACTACTTAAAAGTAAACAATTACTTCAAGAGAAAACACCTAAACTTTTAACATTTTCACCACAAGTATAGTAAACAAGTTCTAAGAAAAAGATAAAAATAGATATTTTTGCTATAATAGCTACAAAAGTAGTAACTATAGTAGGTATTGCATCATAAACATCCGGGCTTCAAAAATGAAATGGAGCCGCTGAAACTTTAAATAAAAACCCTACTGCTAATATTATTAATGATAAATGTATATAATAAGGCTTATATCAAGTGTTTGTAAAACTATAGCTTAAATCAGACGACGGTGTCGCTAAACTTAAACTAGTAAAACTTTCTTCTAGTGATATACTATTAATAAGATAAATACCTTCTAAACTAGTTGTTCCACTGTTAACATAAAGTAAACTAGAACCTAATAAGATAAAACATGAAGAAAGCCCACCTAATAAAAAGTAAGTTAAACCTGCACCTGTAGCTTTTTCAGAATCTCTATATAAAGTTGAAAGAATATATAAACCATAACTTTGTAGTTCTATTGAAAGAAATAAAGAAACAAGATCACTAGCACTCATTAAAAATAAAGCCCCTATAATAACAAATAATACTATTAAAGGATATTCTATTATTTTGAACTGTTCTCCATTTTTGTTAGAAATAGAGTTGGTAAGGTTAATGTTTTCTTTTAAAGATTTCTCTAGGCTTTTTTTTTTCAAAAAAAAAGCAGAGAATGGTAAAAGGTTTAAACGAGTTAAAGAACTTCACCCTGAATAAAATAATTTTCTAGGATAAAAAGAAGTAAGATTTAATATTACAGCACTAGTTATTAAAATAAAAAAGTTAAAACTTTGAGTATAAGGAGTAATATGAAATAATCCACCATATATAGCTACACCTTTATCTAAAGAAAGAATATATAAATTATTTAAACTAAGAAGCGCTGCTAATACCAATGTTATCATTACTATTCTTGAATATAATATAGATTTGTCCTTTCTAACTGTTAGAGCATTAGAAATTAGTACATTAAACAATAGTGTAATTAACAATATTTGGTTATGGCTCGAACATAACCTAGCTTCTCCTTTTTCATATGTTTAACCATGTGAAACTGATTCCTCGAGGATTTGAACATCGAACATACTCTTATCAAAAGCACACTTTACCAATTAAGTTAAGGAACCTTATCTTTTTTATTCAAGAGCACTTAGACTTGAACTAAGAACTTAAAGGTTGAAGCTTCGTATTTTACCTATTAAATTATACTCTTTAACGGAAAAGAGAGGATTTGAACCTCTAGATGTATAAACACGATATTTAGCAAATATTTCGCTCTACCAATAGCAACTTTTCCTTATTTCTTTTTTTTTTCGAGTTATACCGGGCTCGAACCGATACTGTTTTTCTTGACAAGAAAAAATTCTACCAATTAAATTACTAACTCTTTACGGTTAACCGAAATCGAATCGGTACAAATCGTTTGGAAGACGATTGGTCTACCTTTAACCTATAACCGTTAACTAAAGAAATAGGAATACAATACTAATAAACCCTATTTACTTTAAGGATATTTACTTTTATTTTTTTAACCTTTTTTTAATTTACCTAGAAGATTAGAATCAACTAAACTATCATCTAACTTAATATCAGTAACAATACTATCTGTGTCTGAGTAGTAAATCTTACCACCTCTAGCAAGAATATCTAACTTAATTTTACTCGCGCTAAAAGCGTGTGAATTCTAGCATAAGAGGTTACAGCTGCACTAATAACTATAGAAGTAACATTTCTTTCTTGAATTTCACTATCTTTATATTTACTTAGTAATTTAACCAGATCTAGATCATTAGCCTTTATGATTTCACTGTCTAGTTTAGGTATATAACTTACTAAAACTTTACTGTTACTAATAGGTTTATAACTGGTTATTTTATTGATTAAACTTTTCTCATTAAAAGTTTTATCGCTTAATATCTGAGTAATAGGTTTATCAATAGCTATACCAAATCTTCCTAGTAAAGCTTTAAGTAAACTTTTAGCAATTTGTTTTTGCACTTTATTAGTGGGATTAACTCCAAGTGCTTTAGGTTTTAAACAGAGATACGGAGGAATCGAACCTCATATTTTTGATCTGCAATCAAAACGCAAAACCATTTGCTACAATATCCCTTTTTATTAGGCTAGTTTTAGCCTAATTTAATGGAAAATTTTAAGCTTTAGACCGGCTTAATATTAAGATAAATAAAACTAAAATTAATAAGCTATTATCTCATAAGAAAAAATAAGGAATTGAAAGATAAAAAATCATACCAATTAATATATAAAGGGCATAAGTAGTTACTACACCAGTATCTAAAAGAGCAATTTTATTACTTAAGTAAACTAAACCTTTTTCTAAACCAAAAGGTCCTAATAGTTCAACTGAACCTTTATCAAGAACCTTAGTAGTTTGTCCCCCAGCTTTTAAAACAAGATTTGTAATATATCTATTGTAAAAAGCTTCAATTAAAAATCTTTGGTTAAAAAAGCTGTAAAGGTTATAACCAAATCTAGAAAATTTAAAACTCATTAAAAAGTTAACTTTTTTTAAAGAAATAAACTCTGAAGAAATAATAAAGCTAAAACTTAAGAAAAGAGTTAAGATTAAAGGTAATATTTTAAATATAAGAGGAACGGCAAATTCCGTTTCTAATGTAATTTCATTGTTAGGATGTATAAATAAACTATTATCACTAAAAACATCAGAACCTAAACCAATAAATAAATCTTTACTAATATAACCAAAAATAATGGAGAAAACTGCTAATATTATTAAAGGTAAACTCATAAAAATATCTCCTTCATGAGCAGTTTTATAACTAGTAAGAGGTCCATTAGGGTTAGTTAAAAAAGTTAAATATAAAACTTTAACAGAATACAAAGTAGTAAACATTGCACCAATAGTTGCAATAAAATATACACTTGTAGTTGAAAATGAAAAATTACCATATGCACTTTCTAATATAAAATCTTTTGAATAGAAACCTGTCATAAAAGGAAAGGCCACTAAACTTAAACTCGCTATTAACATAACTGAATAAGTTAAAGGAAGAAAACTTTTTAATCCTCCGTATTTTCTAAAGTCTTGGTTGTCTGCTACCGCATGAATTACTGAACCTGCACCTAAAAACAATAATGCTTTATAAAAAGCGTGGTTTACTAAGTGAAATAAAGCTAAGTTATAACATGATAGCCCTACAGCTATAACCATCATTCCTAGTTGACTCATTGTTGAATAAGCTATAACTTTTTTAATATCTTGTTGAAATAAACCAATAAGAGAACTAAAAACTGTTGTAATTGCTCCTATTCATAAACATAATAGTAATACAGTTGAACTATATTCTATTAATGGTGATGAACGCATTAACAAGTAAACTCCAGCAGTTACCATTGTTGCTGCATGTATTAATGCAGAAACTGGTGTAGGACCTTCCATAGCCATTGGTAATCAAACATGAAGTCCGATTTGTGAACTTTTAGCCATTGCTCCTATTAATAAGCAAATACCTATTATTGTTATAACTTCTTCACTTACAAAAGCTGCTAGTGGGAAAACTGTTGAGTAGTCAAGACTTCCAAAAGTTAAAATTAAACAAAACATACCAATAGTTAAAAAACAATCACCTACTCTATTAGTTAAAAAAGCTGATAAAGAACTTTGATTTGCAGCTATTCTAGTAAATCAAAAACTTACTAGTAAATATGAACAAACCCCTACTCCTTCTCATCCTACAAACATTAATAGGTAATTATTAGCAGTTACTAATATTACCATCATAAATGTAAATAAACTTAAATAACTAAAAAATCTTTGATTGTGAGGATCACTACTCATATATCCTATTGAGTAAATGTGAACTAATGATGAAACTATTAATACAGGAATTAACATAGAAACTGTTAAACTGTCAAAGTTAAACCCTCAAGCTACATTTAAACTTTCTGAATCAAGCCACCTGAATAAATGGATTGAAACAGGTATTCCGTTTAATGCTACTTCAAAAAAAGCAATTACTGCTAGTGATGTAGTTAAAATTACACAAAAAACTGTTAACGCTTGTGCCCCTTTAACTCCAATTTTTCTACCGAAAAACCCTGAAACTATTGAACCTAGTAAAGGTAGTGTTAATATTGCTAAATACATTATTTATATTCTATAGCTACACTTCCTCTTAATCTATAAAAAGCTACTAGTATAGCCAAACCTATAGCAGATTCTGCTCCAGCTATTGCTATTATATATATAGCGTAAATTTGACCTAATATATCATCAAACCCTATAGAGCTTACTAATATTAAAAAAGTAATAGCTAATAACATTATTTCTATGGAAATAAGCATTAATATTATGTTTCTTCTATTTAACACAAAACCTAAAATTCCAAGCAAAAATAAAACAAATGACAAATTCATAGTTATTTAATTAAAACTCTAATCATGATTGATAATAACCTAATAAAAAGAAAGCTATAAAAAAGAATTTAAATTGCTTTTAAATTCTAATTGACAAATTACTAAGGTATGACTAAATAGACTACTAGTTAATAGTCTAATATTACATAATTCTATAAAAATTATGTAATAGTCGTAAATAAGCGTATCCTGGCTCTGATGCTAAGGTCTGAGAAAAATAACGAAATAGGGTGAAAAACCCCAACCCCGCTAAACTCCTCTATAGAACCACATTAATTATGGTGATTGGCTTTTTTTTCGTTTTATCTTTGTTTTTTCTGCTTTTTCTCTGCTTAAGATCTTTATCCAACATCATAACTATCTTAGCTTTTTTTTTCTTTAAAGTAAAAAAAAGCCTGGATAAATAAGAAAAAACTAAAAAAAAGCCTATAAAAAGATTAGTCTGGCATTGCTGCCAGGATCCTAAAAATAAAATGATTTATCTCGCATCATTTCATTACTATAGAATTTTTTATCTTTTTCTACGTTTTGAACTAGGCTCACCGTTATCGGAACTATCGCTAAGTTTCCGTTTACCGGTATTGCTTTGTTCTGGTTCTGGTAAAACCGAAGGAGCTGAACTTAATGGTGATGATAAATTAGAAGGAACTGAACTTAATGGGGATGATACTACTGCAACCACAGGAGTATTAGAACTTTCTTCCGCTTGAGGTAAATTAACATTTGAAGAACTTTCTTCCGTTAAATTAACCTTAGAAGAACTTTGTTCCGCTAAACTAGAAACACTTTTTTTTTCTACTTCATTTAACGTAGTGTTATTTTGAGATAAACTACTATTAGCTACAGATAAAGAGGTGTTATTTGTAGAAACCTCTGGTAAAGCATTAACATTTTGACTTACTTGAGGTAAAGCATTAACGTTTTGATTTACTTGAGGTAAAAAATTAACGTTTTGACTTCTCTCCACTAATGAATTATAATATGCTCCAGTCGCATGGAATCTACGAGCTTCTCTTTCAGCCGCAATATAAGCCTGGAAACGTCTATTTTGTTCCGGTAAATTTTGAGTTTCTCTAATTCTAGGTGGTAATTCATTTTCACCTAATGAAGAAACGGAACTTTCTGAATCACTTGCTAAACCTGGGTTTTCTAATAAACTTAAGTCTTGTGTTCTAGTTAAATGAGCAGTAGAAGAACTCGCCTCACCTATTTGACGAGAATTTTCTTGAGCAGCAGTAATACGCGAATCGTGAATAACTCTTTCCATAATTTGTTGGTCTCTTAATCTAGTACTCTCAGTTGTATGAGAAGAAGAAACTGAAGAGCCACTGTTAAAATCTTCTCTAATATTAATAAAATGAAGGTCGTAACAATAACCATTTAAATGAGAAACCAATTGTGTGTGATTAATTAAATTTTCTCTCATAAATTCAATACCATCACGATAACGACTAACTAATTCCGCGTTTTTTGTAGCGTTATCAATATTTAAAGACTCTATTTCCCGAGCATCATTTTGTCTATCTTCTATAACATTACCATTAACATGAGAGGAGCTATTATCAAAATCACTAAGTAATCTTTCATAGTTAGCTTGTAATTGGTCTTGACTAAGTCTAGTTTCATCAAAAATGTGAGGAAGAACTCTATCTAAAATTCCCATATCTCAATCCCGAATACCACCAGGTAAACGATTACCAACAAAATAAAAATTTACAATACGTTCAGCATTAACTTGTAAATTAAGACTAATAAGATTATTATTATTACTAGTAGAAGAGTTACCAATATTATTAGAACCACTTCCACTTCCACCATTTCCACCTTGTGGTGAATTATGTGAAGAACCAGAAGAGTTACTAGGATGAGAATCTGGCATTGCTGCAAGAAATAAATTTTGTTTGTAACTGTCTAATAAAACTCCTGCTATTTGAGCACCTATAGCGGCAGGAGCTAAAGATATAAAACAATCAACCAGTCTGTTAAGATCTAAATCTAAAGCATTAATAATATAAGTTCTAATAGTTCAAGAAATAGTTATAAATATCGCTAATCTCAAAAGATTTTTAAAGCTAAAAACATTAATTAGTTTTTCAAAAAATAGATTTAAGTTTAACCCACTTTGTAATGGTAAGCTTAAAAATGCGTGAGGTTTAGGTGGACTATTTAAACATCACTCAATACTACTGTAAGCTCTATTTAATAAGCTTTGTAATAAATCTGTATAAAACTGAGGAGTTAATCAAGGATATCTAGAGCTAGAGCTTCCACTAACTAATTGAATATAAGTTATAATTAAAAACAATCAAGTAGCTATAACTGAAATTAAAGAACCCATACTACTAATTAAGTTTCATTTAGCAAAAGCATCAGGATAATCACTTATTCTTCTAGGCATACCTTGTAATCCTAAGAAATGTTGAGGGAAAAATGTTACATTAACTCCTATAAAGAATAATCAAAAGTGTACTTTAGCTAATGTAATATCATAAGTTAAACCTAATATTTTAGGTATTCAAAAATATCATGCACTAAATAAAGCAAATACAGCACCCATACTTAAAACATAGTGAAAATGAGCAACAACATAGTAAGTATCATGAAATGCTATATCTAAAGAAGCATTAGCTAAAACTACACCACTTAATCCTCCTACAGTAAACATAAATACAAACCCTAATGCAAATAACATTGAAGGAGTTAAATGTAAAGATCCCCCGTAAGAAGTAGCTAATCAACTAAATATTTTAATCCCAGTAGGAACAGCTATAATCAATGTTGCAGCAGTAAAGTAAGCTCTTGTATCTACATCTAATCCAACAGAATACATGTGATGACTTCAAACTACAAAACCTAATACTCCAATTGACATCATAGCATAAACCATACCTAAATAACCAAATACTGTTTTATTTGAACTTGCTGAAATTGTAGTACTTATTATACCAAACCCTGGTATAATTAATATATAAACTTCAGGATGACCAAAAAATCAGAAAAGGTGTTGATATAATATAGGATCTCCACCACCAGCAGCTTCAAAAAATGAAGTGTTGAAATTTCTATCAGTTAATACCATTGTAATTGCACCAGCTAATACTGGTAATGATAATAATAATAACACAGCTGTAACAACTACAGCTCATCCAAATAAAGCTAATTTATGTAATCTTATACCTGGACTTCTCATATTTAATATTGTTGTTATAAAATTAATCGCTCCAAGTAAACTACTTATTCCACTTAAATGTAAAGCAAAAATAGCTAAATCTACGCTAGGTCCACTATGACTTTGTATACTAGATAAAGGAGGATATAAAGTTCACCCTGTTCCTGCTCCGTTTTCGATTATACTTGCAAATAAAAACAAAACTAAACTAGGGATTAACAATCAAAAACTTATATTATTTAATCTAGGAAAGGCCATATCTGGACCACCTACTATTAATGGTAATAAGAAATTACCAAAACCCCCTATCATTGCTGGCATAACCATAAAAAAAATCATTAATATGGCATGTGCAGTAATTATACTATTATAAAGTTGATTATCTGCTATATATTGAACACCTGGTCCACTTAGTTCTAATCTTATTAATACCGAAAACGCTGTTCCAAGTAAACCTGAAAACAACGCGAAAATCAAATACAAAGTTCCGATATCTTTTGCATTAGTGGAAAGAAATCACCTTTCAATCCATAAGGAAATATGTGAAGTTTGTTTTAGCCTTTGGCTTAAGATATTTGTTATCATCATTTTTTATTTTATATTATTTAAATTTGGTTTTATAGAGTTATCTCTCTTTTCTTTTTATGGAATATTTATTAAAAAAAAGTATTTATAGTAGTGTAATGTTACTAGGAATAATTTCAAAACTATATAAAATACAAGGAACCAAAATAATAAACGCTATAACTATTGGTAATAAAATTGTTCAACTAAATAACATTAATTGGTCAAATCTTATACGAGGAAATGAAGCTCTTACTCAAATAAAAGTAAAAATTAAAAAACATGTTTTTAATCCTAAACTTAAACCTCCTAAAAGTCCTTCAACTAAAGGGTAAGCTAAAAAGTCTAAGTAATCTTCAATAGTAATAGTTCAATCGATTTCTTGAACTAGATAATATAACGGTGCATAATTTAAAAGATAACCACCTAAAAAAAGCATTGTTGTTACAATACAAATAAGAACTATACTAGCGTATTCTGCTAAGAAAAAGAATACAAAAATTACTGCAGCATGTTCTGTCATAAATCCACTAACTAGTTCTGATTCAGCTTCAGCAAGATCAAATGGAGCTCTGTTTGTTTCAGCTACACTTCCTATGAAAAAGATTAAAAAAACCGGAAATAAGGGAAAGATAAATCAAATTTGTCTTTGTGCCTCTATATTTACAGTTAAGTTTAAACTTCCTGTTAGTAAAACTACTAACAATATAGCAGAACTTAAAATTAATTCATAACTTATAAGTTGTGCTGTACTTCTAAGACTTCCTAAAAAAGCGTATTTAGAATTAGCACTTCATCCTGCTAATAAGATTCCATAAGTTGAAAGAGAAGAAACAGCTAACATATATAAAATTCCTAAATCAAAATCTCATATTGCTATTCCTGGTCCAAATGGCACAACAGCGTACCCTAATAAAGAAAACACTAAAGTTATTATTGGACCTATAAAAAATAAAACTATGTTAGCTTGTGTTGGAGCTATATACTCTTTTAAAAGTAATTTTAAAGCATCAGCAAAAGCTTGTAGTAATCCATAATATCCTACTATGTTTGGTCCTAGTCTTCTTTGCATACTAGCCATTGTTTTTCTTTCTGCTACCGTTACAAAAGCCACACTTAATAAAGCTGGTACTGTTACAAGTAATACCTCAATTATTGAAACGATTGATATATAATACATTACTAATTAATCTGTTTTACCATTAGTTTTTATTTATTATTAAATATAACCTTATAGCTTTTTCTCTTACTTTTTTATTAAGCTAGAAAGAAAAAGGAGAAATAAGATATAGTAATATAAAGTTATAAAGAAAAAACTAGAAATAAAATAACTTTCTTTTAATCTTTTATCACTTTTTATTCTTTGTAAGTTTTTTTTTCAAAAAAAAACCCTAGAAAAAACTATAAAAAGCTAAATAAAAGCTAAGAAAAAGCTATTTAATACTAAAGAAAAGAGTTTATAGGGAAATTTTAACCTTTTTGTTTAATAGTTATAACTATTGCTCCTACCATTGCTAGTAGTAAAATTATACTTGTAATAATTAGTCAAATAGGATAAGTAGTATAGATAACGTTACCTAATGTACTAATATGAGAAGTTTCTGCTAAACTTCCATCTCAAATGTTACTAGTTACGTAACTTATATCACTATTAGCTCACTTTTTAAAACTTTCTAAGTTATCGCTTTTTAAGCTTAAAAGAGAAAGATCTCTGTTAAGAAAATTACTTTTAATCTTTAATGCATTTGATAGAGAAAAAATGTTATCTATGTAAATAATAGAATTAAAAACTATTCCTATTAAAACAGCTAAAGGTAAACTATTACTAGAGTCAGTAACAAGTTCACTTATTCTAACATTAATTAACATTAAAATAAATAAAAACAAAATAGAAACTGCACCAACATAAACTAATAAGTAACTTAGCCCTATGAAATTTAAACCTAACATCATTAAATAACCACTTATAGTTAAAAATAATCCTATTAAAAATAACACAGAAACTATAGGATTTTTACTAATAATAACAAGTAAACCTGCTAAGATTGCAGCTAAAGAAACGAAATTTAAAAATAAATGGTTTTGCCCATTTGTAAAACTTTCATTTAATAAAAACAAAGATGTCATAAGTAATTAATTTTAATGTTATTATCTCAAAAAAAAACTTTAAAAGAAAGGAAACTTGCAAAAGAGAGGTGTTTAACACTTTAGCTGCAGGTCTTTTTTATCTTTTTAGCTTTCTATAAAACTCTTTAGTTGAGTATGAGAAATTATAGGTTTATACGAGTACAAGATTCGAACTTATATTATTGTGTCCGTAGCACAGCACTTTAACCATTAAGTTAACCCGTATGTATGCTTTTTTTCTTTAAAAACTAAAAAAAAGCCTAGATAAATAAGAAAGAAAAAACTAAAAAAAAGCTTAAGAGATAAAATCTAAGCCCTTAAGATGAATCGAACATCTATCAAAATATTAACAGTATCCCGCTCTACCATTGAGCTATAAAGGCTAATAACTTTTATCTTAGAAAGAAAAGGAATTGAACCTATGACGGCGCTAGCCATTGAGTTTACAGCTCAACCCATCGTACCAACAAATGGAACCTTTCTTTTTTTTTTTTTGATGGTTGTTGTTCATTTTTTATTATTCCCGTGCAATTTCCACTACACGAACCATATTTCGACTTAACACTAATCAAAGTTACGCATACGAAGAATATCTCTTTTTTCATAATTAAACATTTATAACTATTAGGGAAAAAACAGAACCCAAACTTATTGCATAGACTATTTTCAGCGCCTGACGAGTGGTTAGTACCTATCTGAGATAAACTTCACCGTGCCGTGGTGATACACGATTACTAGTAATTCCTTATTCATGCAACCGAGTTACAGGTTACAATTCTTATTATATCCTTATTTGGAGTTTAGCTAGAACTCGCATTTTTGCCTCTCTTTGTAAAGGAAATATGTAGCACGTCTATAGCCCACAAGATTAAGGTCATGATGACTTGCCTTTGTCCCTATTATCAGAATTAATCTACTGATGAACTTTTCTATTAAAACAAACATTTGTTTGATAAACAATAAAAAAAGGGTTTACGTTAATTTTAAGGATCTAACCGGAATCTCACGACATTAACTGAAGACAGCCGTGCAACACTTGTGATATCTAGCGGTTAAAAAGATAACATTCAACTTGGTGGTAAGGTTTTTCGAGGATTATCGAATTAAATAACATACTTCACTACTGGTTTCAGAAACGGTCTAATGATTTCAGTTCCTACGTTGCCGCATTACTCTTGAGGTGGAATGCTTACACTTTCATTAATATACAACTTTTTACATTTAAACTTAAATGTGTCACATATAGTCTAAGCAACTATTAACTTACTAAATGCCTCCAGCAAATTAATCTTTCTTAGATACACCCTATTCGCTAGTTTCAGATGCCCCTTCGTCATTCTAAGCCTTAACTTATCGTTATTTAAGTTAGAACCCTACGGCTCTATTGCTTTTTTATTTCATTTAAAATTTCATTTAATTTTTCATTTCTATAACAAGGTTACCAAAGATAATAACCTCCTATGACATTGCGTTATATATAACATTCATAATTGTCTGCCCGGACTACTAGGATAACTAATCCTGTTTGCTACCCGAGCCTTCGTCCCTCAACGTCAGTTATTGCATTAAGATCTGCCTTCGCATGTCGTTTTCATTAGTATTACAAAATTCAATCTTTACTCTAATAACTCCGAATCGTACTCTTATGCAAAACTCTAGTTTATTAGTTTCCAAATTTTAATTGGTTAATAAACAGTCTAGGTACCCTTTAAACCTAATAAAGATGATTAATACTAGCCTCCCTCGTCTTGCCGCGACTGCTGGCACGAGATTTGGTCGAGGCATATAACTAAAAGCTTGTCATTATCAATTAATTTTAGTTAGAACTTTATACGACATAGTCGTTTATATGTTAATTTAACATATTTTTCATTCCTCCAAGTTGCTGGTTCAGCCGTTAGGCCATTGACCAAAATTCCTCACTGCTGTACTATTCGTATTAGGCTTTTTTCAGACCCAATGTGGTCGATAAACCTCTCAGTTTCGACTACGGATTTAAGCTAATCAATTTTAACTTTTAAAGCTATCTATAAAGTAAGCGTTCTAAGCGCTAAAGCTCATTAATTTTAATTAATACCCATCCGAGAAGTAAATAACATCTTAAAGCGATTTCTTATTCTTAGTTATTAAATAATTTTTCCATTTTCATTTTTCTTTTAAGATCTTTGTAACTTTTTTACTTTAAAGAATAAAAAAGCTAAAGAAAGAAAAATTGAGATTTTTACTTTAATCAATAGAAAATTTATTTAATTTTTCAATGTTTATCAAGGAACTAAGGTTTAGAAAATTCTCTCAAAAAAGAAAAGTTCTGTTTTTCTTATGCATTTGGCATTTAACCTAAACCTTAAGGTAGTATTTCTTCTTTTACTCACCTGTTCACCACTTTATTCAAAATATTTCAATTAATTCGAATAACGTTAGATTAGCATGTGTCAAGCATTTGGACAGCATTCAATCAGAGCCATCATTAAACTCAACTGTTAATTGCAATAGTAATCTTGCAAAATTATAGAAAATACTTAGACTTTATTCTAAGATTGTATTTCTCTTTACCTAGTATAGATATCTTTCTAGCCTAACTGTTTTAATTTAAACTTTTGTAAAA
>Ga0181464_1000480_pt1 | contig 17204 bp, 15 predicted proteins | sample InSIn2gowninarea_FD_119074 | JGI IMG/M metagenome (GOLD analysis project Ga0181464, IMG submission 119074) | Clean room microbial communities from NASA Spacecraft Assembly Facility at Jet Propulsion Laboratory, Pasadena, California, USA -... ...
AGCATGGGATGTTGAGCAGACTTGATGAGTCCGAGATGTAGCAAAAGTTAGGGAAAGACTGATGATGGCATAAGGATGTGCATTCTTGTGGTTTGGGTGTATGGTTGGATTAGCTACCCAACTAGCTTGAGTCATGAGGGGTACCAGTGTGCAGAGGTATGTCAACATGAGTTGGATCCACGTGAGCTGTTGTTTGTGCAGATGTGTGTCAGAATCGGGATGATGGCAAGTAGACTACACGAGAGGGATGACACATGATGGAGATGTGGTTCTACATATGTTGCAGGGATGTTTGCAGTATGTGGAGGAGTTGATATCATGGATAAGACTGTTCGGATATGAAAATCTTGATCTTGGTGGATGGCTACTAGGATGGGATGTTGTTGAGGATGACAACAATTTTAGGTGGAGGAGGATGTAAGGACCTGTAGTCCTTGACACAACCACCAGCAGGAGGTGTGACTTAACTTGGTGAACAACGAGTTGAAGTCATGACCGAAGTGCAAGCTTGGACCAAATGCGCAAGGTGACAAGTTAAAAATGCGCATAGAGGAGGAGCGAGTTACATGTTTATATGGTGAAAAAAAGTGAGTGTTCATGTAGCAAAGCCGACAGTGGAGAGTTATGTTCGGGAGCATTGGCCGATGGGCTGACCGAATGAAATAACGAATGAAGGCATCGGTTGGCAAGAAACAAAGGTTGGCCAAGGGCTGGCACGACTGCTCCACATAGCATATATATTGGACGCATTGTTGGATCATTTGGACATTGATAAACCAATGAACTTGATCATTCATCATGGATACAAAGAAAGGTGTGAAGTGAAAAGTGAAGCCGCAACGAAGAGGTGGTGCAGCTCTATGCACCCAAACTTGGGCGAGACCGCACAAGAACATCGCATAAACAATGTATCGGGTGAAAGCATGGGCAAGGCTGCCCACCATTCGGAGGAGCACGAGTAAGCCTCGGGTGAGGGGGCCCCCTGAGTAGAAGTAAATGACACAGGTGTAACCTGGACGAGAGTGCCCAACGTTCGGTTGGTGAACACGGGTGACTCGTGGGTGAAGGCGCCAGTTGTTTGGTGAGCAGGTGTGACTTGGGTGAGTCGCCCGTCATGCAAAAAGAAGCAAGGTTCGGTTGAGGAGTCGGTTGGAAGTTTGTGTGAGGACATGCCCAGCTTGGGCAAGGAACCTTGGTTATCACACGAAGGTGTGGAAAGTTGTAATTATGGCTAAGTATGCAACTTGGTGTTTCCAAGTATACTTGTAAAGCTTTGTAAAGTTGAAAGTTGATTAATATAATATATTCGTGCATACTCATTGTTCAGGGAGTTGCCCCTCCCTTTATACTGTGCAATTGTGTTCTTCATGTATAATTGTTGCTGATAATGAATGTGTATGGGTGTTCATTGGTATAAAGGAAACATAAGAATTACTTGGTTGAGAAACACAAACTAAGTAGGACAAGTGGTTAGGCGTAGTCCATGAACATAAGTATTGGTGAAAAGAAAGTGTTCGGTGGTGCCACAGCTCACCAAGTACAGTTGAAAGACTACGGTAAGCCTAGGGGCCTGACACATGGCATGAGGGTGGCACACTAGACCATTCAAACCAACACCAAGAATTTTGTGGGTTGAACCCGCGACCTCTGGTTGTTGGCTCAAAATCTTACCAATAAGCCATGAGTCAAACTTTGTTATACAATGGTGTGGAACTATATTTGAAATGATGTTGTTTTGGATGGGATTAAAAGGATTGGCGGAGCTCGCCATATCCGGCAGGCTTGCCAAACCTGGTATATGTAAGGACTCTGGACACCACATATCTCCACAATGGTATGATATTGTCCACTTTGGGCCTAAGCCCTCATGGATTTGTTTTTGGGCTTTACCCCAAAAGGCCTCATACCAATGGAGATATTTGTCCATCCTTATATACCCATGATTCTTCCCACTTCTAGTCAATGTGGGACTTTGTTCGTATACCCAACAATCCTCCCCTCGAACAAAGAACCATCGAGCCTCCCCTCAAACGATTATCCATCCGCAGGATTCTCCCCTCTCTACCAACCAGGATTCTCCGCTCCAATGTGTTGGAAGCACACGCCTTACATGGTAGCTAGTTGGGTAGCTAATCCAACCATACACCCAAACCACAAGAATGCACATCCTTATGCCATCATCAGTCTTTCCCTAACTTTTGCTACATCTCGGACTCATCAAGTCTGCTCAACATCCCATGCTTAGGTCCATGGAAACTCCATCCCATCTGCAACATGATCAGTCCATGGTATTGTTGCACAAAAGAGTACAACCTTTCCATCAGATCATACAAAACATCTCCATGTCACATCAACATCTACACAACATCTCTGCCTTGGCACTCCCATAGAATGTCCATGAATGACACCTCTATCCATGCTTCTGCATCATGTCCCTGCATAACTCATGCTCCATGTCTCCAACCTGATGTCCATGACTCTAGTTGTCCATGATGCCCAACCAAGTGGTCTCATCCCAACATCTAGCCATCTGCATCCAAGTCTGCAATCTATCATAAAGAATCCTTCTCCAAGGCCCCTTGTTAAGGTGGTGCAACCCCTTCCCATCAAGGTCCCTTCACCAACCCATTTCCAAGGTTATCTATAGAGAAAGGAGGGCCAGGAAGTTTCCTCCCTGACTCTCATCCACCCATGTATCAGATTGATACTGTGGCTTCAAGTATCTATGCACAACCTCAACCTCCTCACATGTGCACCCAAGCTCACCTAGCTTGTTCTTCATCAACTGAAAGTCATATATGCCCATAGCATATCTACAAAAGTCCACTATACCAGCCAGATCTCTACCTACATAATCCTCTCCAACCATTGCTTCTAATGTAGTACTTAGACTCCCTTCATCTGCAATTCCATTGTGAAGATCATCAGTAGAAGATGTCTCTTTCAAGTGCTCCCTGATCCGTGAAATTGTCCTCTCACTTCCTTCCTTATTCCTCACTCTTGCAACGAAGTCAATAAACTTCCCTTCCTTCGTTGTTTGAGTCATACTCCCAAATCCTCTTTGCTCCACATCCTCATGCTTCACATTTGGATCTTTGGGATACAAAGACATAGAATTCATCCTCGATCTATACCCCAAGAAACTCCTTCTATTCATTAGAACCAACATAGTTCTCCCTCCAGCTGTGATCAAGAGAATGTCCAGGTCCACCATTGGTATGGCTTGTACAAGCTTCATGAAATCTTGCCCCATCACCATAGAATGATCATCCATGTCCACGATCCTCAAGTCCAACTTCCCAAACCACGAGCCCACTCTCACCTAAGTGTTCTCCATCACACCAATAAAAACTTTCATGGTAGATTTGATTGCTTTGAAAGCACTCCATTCCCTCTCCATTTCATCTTTCTTCCCAAAAGACTTTGTTGCCTTCTTACTCAAGAAGCTATGAGTAGCCCCCATATCCACCAAAGCTGCAAATCTCTTGCGCTTCACGGTCACCTGCACAAAACTCAGCTTCAAGGCATCACCTCCTTCTGTCGGCTTTATCTTGTGTCTCACATCAGCAACCTTCTTCAAAAACTCGGCCTTAGAAGTGTCCATTGGCTTGTGCTCCAGCTTGACATTCCTCCTAAGGTACTTCACTTCCTTTCTTGGCTCTTCTAAGCAATTCGATCCTAGCTCAGCTTGACTTCCCTTAAGCTTGTCCTCCATTGCATTCTTCTTAAGTGCACCAACCAAGTGCCCATTGACTACTTCCATAGAACTAAGCTTTCAAACATCCTCTGGATTATCTTGGAAGTGAGTACCTAGCCTGTCAATGTAGTCAAGCTCATCCTGCTCAATTACAACAACCTTCTTACCAAGAAGTTTCTTCTTTATCTTGTCCTCAAGCTGCTTGATTTCGGTCTCCACCATGGCACTTTCCTTCCTCAACTGGGCTCTTTCATCCAAGAGCTCTTGAAGATCAAGTCCATTATGTTGGATTTCCTTGTCAAGTTCCTTGAGTTATCTATCCATCGTACTTTTGTATTGAAACTTGAGTTCTTCAAGTTCCTCCCTCAGCTTTGAACAACTTTCCCAAATCTTCATATTCTTAGCCTTCATCAAAACCCAGTCAGAACTCCATCTACTCACCTATTCCAACACTTCATACCAGAGATCTTCACCTATATTATGGCTAGATTCACCTTTCATGGGTTCATCTACCACCTTCACCATTTCAGCCTTCTCCACATTCACTAGCTTCACCAAGTTCCCTGCAATCTAAACCAGTTCTTGTCTCACTTGTGCGAAACCAACTTACTTCACCTGCAAGTACCTGTTTCCACTGTTACTTTGTCATGAGAAAACCTTGTTCTTCACCAAGTCAACTTCCTACAAGACTCCTCCAAGTCTTCAGACTAGCTCTAATACCACCTGTCATGCCCCCAGGCCTACGGTGGTCTTTCAACCGTACTTAGCGAGGTGCGACACCACCGAACACTTTCTTTTCATCAATACTTATGTTCATGGACTACGCCTAACCACTTGTCCTACTTAGTTTGTGTTTCTCAACCAAGTAATTATTATGTTTCCTTTATACCAATGAACACCCATACACATTCATTATCAACAACAATTATACATGAAGAACACAATTGCACAGTATAAAGGGAGGGGCAACTCCCTAAACAATGAGTCTGCTTGAATATATTATATCAGTCAACTTTCAACTTTACAAAGCTTTACGAGTATACTTGGAAACACCAAATTTCATACTTAGCCAAAATTACAACTTTCCACACCTTTGTGTGATAACCAAGGTTCCTTGCCCGAGCTGGGCACACCCTCACACGAGCTGCCAACCAACTCCTCAACCAAACCTTGCTTCTTTTTGCACAACGGGTGACTCACCTGAGTCACACCTGCTCACAAAACAACCGGCGCCTTCACCCATGAGTCACCTGTGTTCACCAATCGAATGTTGGGAGCTCTCATCCAAGTTACACCTGTGTCATTTACTTCTACCCGGTGGGTGCCCTCACTTGAGGCTTACCTGTGCTCCTCCGAACGGTGGGCGGCCTTGCCCATGCCTTCACCCGATACACTGTTTATGTGATGCTCTCGTGCAGCCTCGCCCAAGTTTGGGCGCATAGATCTGCGCCACTCTTCGTTGCGGCTTCACTTTTCACTTCACACCTTTCTTTATATCCATGATGAATGACCGATTTTGTTGGTTTATCGGTGTCCAAATGATCCAACAATGTGTCCAATATATACGCTATGTGGAGCGGTCCTGCCACCCCTTGGCTAACCTTTGTTTCTTGCTAACTGACGCCTTCATTCGTTATTTCATTTGGTCAGCCCATCGGCCAATGCTCCCGAACATAACTCTCCACTGTCGGCTTTGCTAAGTGAACACTCACTCTCGTTCACCATATAAACATGTAACTCGCTCCTCCTCTATGCGCATTTTTAACATGTCACCTCGCACATTTGGTCCAAGCTCGCACTTCGGTCATGACTTCAACTCATCATTCACCAAGTTAAGTCACACCTCGTGTCGGTGGTTGTGTCAAGGACTGCAAGTCCTTACACCACGTGTTCTAATCTATGTGTGCCACTTGTCCTTCTTTGTGTGTGCTACTTGTCCTACTCTAGAGCTTCCCAGTTGTCCTGCTCTGGTGCTGCCATGTGGTCGTTGCATAGCCACTCTTTTTTCCACGTTAGCATCTGTGGTCCCACACTGTTGATTGTGCAGTCTTTTTGCCTATTTCGACAAAACTTCAGAATGCCTTAACTTCCTCATAAGGAGGCCATTTTTAAAACCAAATATACCACCAGAATCAGCGCGATGAGTTCTTCAACTTGGTGCTAGTTTTACAATCATATGAGACTATCAAATTTTGAGCATTTTGATTATCCTTGTAGACTAGCCTAGAGAGGAAGTTATTTGTCAAGGTATCCCCTTTATTATATTCATGAGTATGGGGACATAAAGAAGTATTAAGACCTTGAGTATGGAGCACCTACTTCTCTTTAAGGGCATTCATCATTTTTCATGTTAGAAGAAATGATAATTGGGAGTGCTTTGGAAAAGGATCATAGAACCAATACTGCTCTTTGAAAGTAGGATTGGATTGTTATGGAGAAAAAACACTTGAATTTCAACATGGTGCAATTCATGTTTTTTGGCTAGGGATCAACTACATATGATTTTGAAAGCCATGGGAGAAACTTCAACCCTTACACTAGTCCAAATCCTTTATACTAAATAAGAATAATTGAACACTGAAGGTTAATATAATATGAGAGAAAAGGAAATCAACAATATAATTTTTGGAGCAATCTGGACATATGCACACAAAGATATACTTGCAACATCTCCAATGGAAAAGTCTCTTCTACTCAAATCATTTTTTTTGGTAATCATCTCCAGTTATGCCCCTATACATGGAGAACCTAAATTCAATGGACTAGGAATGCTAGAATAATTCAGAGAAGTTGGGCATGATTTTTGTAAGGATAATAAACAGATACTAAGATTTTGTAGTCTTGAGAACTACAAGTAGAAACACAGTGTAGGCTATTATTATTAACTTATAAAACCATTCTCCTTAAAAAAAAGGATGTCCTTCAATCTAGGGTTCTCTTTGGCATTAGAGAATGTCCCAATGGGTCCTTTGTTTCCATGGATTCTCATCTCCTTAGAACTCCTAAAAAATGTGCATGTTGACCATTCCAAAGGGATCTAACCTCCACACACTACTTGTCTTCATAGTGGAGCACTCCAAATAAGGATAACAAACTACATCAAACTTGTAATAGGTACACAACTCAAAGTGGGAGTGTTGTTAAAAGATCCTTGTGTAGATATGTGCAAGGTAAATCAAGGGCTGTTAAGACAACTCCATTTTTTGCTAGGGTGTTTCCTCAAAGAACAACTTATCTTCCAAACTCTTTCAACCACACAAATATTTTACAAAATATTCCTTAATAATGTACTTGTTGACCATTTCAAATGTTATGTCAGTTGTTCAAACACCTTTAAAATGATTCCTTATTCCTGAAAATTGACCTTAACAAACTCAATGGATTCCTTTAATGTTGGGTGCTTTCCCCCCTAAAACCTACGTTGACTCTGTCATATTGCATGAAATATCCTACCCATGAAATGGAAACCAAACAATCTCCCCTAGAGCTTTTAGCCTTAGTGTGAACAGTATCACAAAAATATAGATTTTTATTGTAGATTCAAACTGCATGTTATGATATGCTAAGACAATTGACTTAAATCTACTCTACTCAACAGCGGAAACATAAATTGATTGATGAAATCATGAAGCAGAGAAGGAAGAATTTCAATCATGCATAACACAATATTGTTTTGGGGAAAACAACAGTTCAAAACCATGACTATCTATATTGCATTAACCAGAACATTTGAGAAGAAAATACAATGCTTGTTCAGCCTGAACAATCTCTTCACAAGTACAAGCTATCTCACTACTTCACAAATAAGTCTTGGATGAATACAATATCCTCTTCTCAACCTTGAGCTCAACCTACACAAGTATTTTCTATCCTATTCCTGACTAACTACCTTTTGCCAATACTTAGCCAAATTCCTAGTCTTCCAAGCTCCTACTTCCTTGTGCTCACAAGCTCCACGAACAAGCTTTTTCTTCCTATTGCCTGGTCTCAACAAATCATGCTCATCAAAACAATGATTAAACTTGTGCCTTCATTCCTCCTTGTAAAGGGAATTTCTCAAATTAAGGAATGATTTATTTTAGGCCTTCTTCTAACTACATGCACCACCTATACAATTTGATGATTATACAACTAGTAATAATACAATTCCCTTTAACTCCAATCTCAACTGGGTCTTCCTGAGAACTGACATGCAAAAACTATTTATAGTGAATTATCAATTATCTGATTAATCATTGCATGTGAATTAAATCTAATTTTATTTGTTGAACCTCTCACTAATTCTTCCATCAGTTAGAACTAGTTAAATTGATTTTAACTCAAACAATTAAGTTAAATAATTACAACTCAAAATAAATTGCAACTGGACACCATAAATCTTATGGATAACTCTACATGCCTCTAGTTTGACCCTCAACTCGAATTAACTGAGCTAAAAAATGTCTTCCTAACTTTGTTAACTCGTACAAGTTGTCATGCGATGTGGAATTACAATTTAATTCTAATTTAATTAAGGGAAAATTAAATTAGAAGCCTCTTCTTGTTGCCATTTTCAATATTTCTTGTTGCAAATTTCAAAAAAAAAAAAATAGAGGAGTTCTAAGGAGAGAGCCATCTATCCATGACAGGGAAACCATATGGTCTCTTGATGAGTTAAGGTGCAAGACATTGACCATATGAAAATGAAACCAAAAAGAATGTGGTAGAAAGTAGACAAACTAAAGTAGCAAAATGACATGTAAATGAAAGCCCATAAGAGTAAAAAGTACTAGAAATTCATCGTGCTTGGCGGGGCTAGGTATTACTCCCCTAAGACCTTTCCAAGTTGAACTTTCTCCTTTTGAGCTTACCCCTAAAGCTCTAGGAACAAGATTGGATCATCATATCCCTCCAGAATCCAAGGAGGATGTTCCCATTCAATGAATGCTTTGTATGAATCCTTCAGTTCCTATGAGGGCTATCCCTTTGATGTGCCCTCGATATCGAACTAACTGGTCAAGTTTTGTGTTTTTTCCACCAATTCCAGAGATTTATGGTTGACTGCAACTTTTTCTTTCATTTCCTCTACTTTTGAGTAACCACACGGAGAGGATTTTTGTCCCTAGTGGGAAGAGCCCTCTTATTTAGACTTGTCATGTTAATTGGATGTTGTTGAAGGAGGAAGAGGAGGTGAAAATGGGATCCTCATCATGATAGGAAAGTTCCTAAGTTCCATTCATATATGCACCATAAAGGTGTTGGCCTCTACCATCCTACTTTCAGAATTGTCTCTAATTTCCTGCTAGTCCCTAAGATGTTTGGCTAATAGATTCCTGATAGCCCAGAGAGCATTGTTGGTGGTATAATTCTTCTCAGCCTCTATGGAAGCCATGAGTCTTTCGAATGTGTACTGAAATATCCTCATCAAATTTCTCCTCCCCCTGTAACACACCCCCTCCTAATCCCATCCAAAACACTTGTTAAAAGGAGGTGGTTACTATGCTTGACCCAATACCCAAGCTACCTTTATGGAAATGGGGTATAAAATTTTCAATCTTATTAACTAGTTTAAAGACAAAAAAAAATATCACTATTTCTTCTATCTTCTTAAGACGATTCAGACGATGTAAAATTTTACCTCAGTCTAACCTTCAGATTAAGATATATGACCATTTGAATTTCTGGTGAATTAGGGAGCACCACATCATCAACCTTGCACATGGCACCCACGTGGTTACGATAGCCAATATGTCGATGCCACCTGGGAATGGTATATTTGTTACTAACTCATTCATGGCATTGGTCTTCCTAATCCCCACTTATATTTTTTATACATATAAACTTTTCCTATGCACTCCAGCCACACACACACACACATATAATACAAATTGATAGGTTGTGAACTGTTGGCAAACCTTCTGTTACTCGGGCCCATTACCCTGGCCCTTCCTCACTTGTGAACTTTACATTTTCTCTGGGGTAGGGCTTCTGGGTTAACCTATCAGTAGGTATACCCTCATGCCAATGAAAAAATTGTTGGGCTCACATTTTTGCCACCACAGCTCGGGCTTACTTCATCATGCACCCCCTTTTAAACTTGCTCGGCCATTGAACTATTGAGGTTCGACCTCCTGGCTTACGCGTCCCAGTGGGTCCACACCTATTCACCTACAATGATCCCATTTTCCCACTCTGGAAGAATTGCTCTGATCATGATATCTAGATGCTAAATCATCCCAGCTCTCCCACAAAAATTGTACCTTGCCACCTCTAGGAGATGGACTTCAGGATAGACATATTCCTGTAAACTACCATAATTTTCCCCATCACAAATGCTCCCACCTTCCTCTTTCTAACTTCATGATAAGCCTTTTCACATGGGAGTTGGCTTTTCCATTAGCTAACACACAACCTCCTCTACACTGCAGGCCATGCCACCTTATTTGCCATACATTTCTCTTGCACAACTTTTTGTAGGCTTTCGGGATGTAATCTCTAGGCTTACACCATCCTAAGCTCCTTCTCAATCATCAATATCTCACACTAAATATCAACCCTTCATCACGCTAGCCTCACACTCGGTTATGCATTGTGATCGTATGGCTAGAAACTTAGCTTATAAATTGACCCATCCTGATACATCCATCCAAGTTCATTGATAATGTTGAGAGACTTATGAGCTAAGGTCCTTCTCTCACTCTGCACTTTGCGCCATTTGCAAAGAATTCGTCCATGGCTAGGCCACAGTGGTTCGGAAAATGTATGGACTTACACCAGAGTCCAACCATAGCCATTAAGTATTTGTGAAACACACTTTCATGTTATCCCTCCCAAACTTTCCACCAAAATACCATCTCAGGCTTCTTAGTGACAAAAATACAAGACATGGTTCAGGGACTTGTCCATCTAGGCTAGCAACGTATCCATTCATGCCAAGGACTTACCCTTTCATGCTAGGGACCTATCCATCCAGTCTCTTAGAGATCTGAAATTCCTTGGGTCCTCAATATCTTACGAGGGACAAATCAATCTCAGCTCTAATATCCCAAGGCCTCTCTTAAAGAATAAACAAGAATAAAAAGTTGATAAGATCACTCAACAAGAATATGATGCCAAGAAGGTCACAAGGAGATCAACATTCCTCAAATAAATAGGAATTCCTCCTTCTAACTTTGATTATAAGCATAAACCTCATATACAAGCACATCGTTAACAATATTACGGGCCCAAAAAAAATTGTTCTTATGGAAAAGAATTCCAAGAATGGACCACACAGTGGGTCACCCCTTATTCCATACTACAGGCTTGAAGCCACCTAGCAAGTATCCAATGCTCATGCCACACACAACAATGCTATCCAGTGCATGCTGCAGCCAGACTTGTGGTTATATATATATATATATCATAGCCACAGTGTATAGATGCATCAAAGTTTCACCATTCCAATCTTAGCGAACCATGAGCCATTCATACAGTAACTAAAATAATGATTTATAATTCAACATGAGCTTAATAACAAGGAGATGCAATTACAAACACTCATCTGGAATTAATGCTAGAATTGGAAACTAAGCTCGGGCCAACAACTCTCCACCCAACCATAGAAATTGCAGCCAAACCTTACTTACAACTGTCGCCCCTAAGCCAAATTCCAGATATTGAGGTGCAATGCTTCTAATTATTTTTAGCCAACTGACATAGCTTAGATAGGATGTCACAAGGCCATTGTCCCCTTAATCCACCAACTAAGCTCATTATGACTCACATTGTTCATACATACATATAGTTATGCCAACATTTCAAAATGAAAAGAAATCCAACTCACTTTCATGAGAAGAGAGTCCACTTATCAAGAAGGTTCATCAATGGTGAAACTGTTAATGGGTAAGGAAATCACTTCTCTAGGTGGTTCCTCAATGAGTCAAGCACCAGGTCTTCAACACAAGGAAAAACTTGGTAGTTCTCCACCCCTCAAAAACACCTGAGTGATTCTTCCCAAATCTAACAAGTTCATCAATCCATGAGCTTCTAGTGGGTTCTTCATCCTTACAGGAAAACCACACTCTCTTAAAAAATACACACAATAAGCTTCACTCAAAAAATTCCTCAGCTAATGCTCCTTTTCCTAGAGTCAATTCCATGCTAATAACCACTTGATCTCTCTTTTTAGATCTATGTTCTCACATAGAAGTTCTAAACATTATTTTTTGCATTCACTATTGATACCTCCTTGCCTATGCACATGCGAGTCTAAGATGAAGCACATATCCTTCCACCAATGAATGAATGAGTGTGTGTCCCCCCTTTCCAACAGATTAATTGCCTTCCTTCTTCCACAAGTCGCACAATAGTCCTCCCCTGACAATGCAACCCATGCCTCCAATATTTTTTTCCTTTGTTCAATGCATAATCAACACATTAAATCCCTTTTAGCAAACCATGAATGATATTAAAAAGACAACCATTTCCTCAAGCAATGGAATCAATGTATTTTTCTCATATATTTTAAAGTAATTACAATTATTTACAAAAGGGGAAAATGTTATGGAGGGGATATCACAATCCCCTCCACCTTGAGGGGAACACCATACTCGGTTTTCAATAACCATTTACAAAACAAACACAGTTGATATGGAGCTTTATACACACAAATTTGTACAACATTTACAACTCACATTCTCAGTCTCTTTTCTAGAAAATCAATGGATATATATACTAAATAACTCTAGGTTGAGCTATCAGTAGGTATGCCCTCGTCTTGATGAAAAAAATTGTTAGGCCCACATGTTCGCCACCATAGCTTGAGCTTACATCATCCCGCACTACTTTTTAAACTTGCTTTTCCATTGAACTACCGAGGTTCGACCTACGGGCTTACGTGTCCCAGCAATTCCACACCTCTGCACCTACAATGGTCCCATTTTTCCACTCTTGCAACTTTTCTCTGATCACGATAACTCGACACTAATTCATCCTGGCTCTCCCACAAATATTGTACCTTGCCACCTCTAGGTGACACACTTTGGGACAGACATATTCCCATCAACTACCATAATTTTCCCCATCCCAAAGGATCCTAGCTTCCTCTTTCTAACTTCATGAATATACTTTTCACATGGGTGTTGGCTCTTCCTTCATCCAATGCATGACCTCCACATCATCTTGGCCTTCTCTACATTGCAGGCCCTGCCGCACTATTCCATTCCTTGTCACCTCGAAATTTCTCTTACGCAACCTTATGTAGCCTTCCCGGATGTAACCTCTGGGCTTACACCATCCCGAGTTCCCTCTTAACCGTCGATCTCTCACACTAAATATCAACCATTCATCACGTTGTCCTCACACTCATTTATGCATTGCGGTCTTATGGATAGTAACTTGCTTTTAAATTGGCCCTCGCCGATCCCAATACATTCATCCAATTTCATGGATAATATTAAGAGACATAGAATGTGAGATAAGGTCCTTCTCCCACTTTGTGTCATTTGTGAAGGATTCGTCTATGGTTTTTCCATGTAGGTCCTGCAAATGTTTGGACTTGCACTAGAGTCCAACCATAACCATTAAGGATTTGTGAAGCACACTTTGGTGTTATTCCTCCTAATATTTCCACCATCTTAGGGTTATTAGTGAAATAAATACAAGACACGGTTCAGGACTTTGTCCGTCTAGACTAGGGGCTTGTCCCCTTAGGCCAAGGACTTACCCTCCTAGGTGAGAGACCTATCCATCTAGTCTCTCGGATATCTGCAGTTCCTTGGGTCCTCAATATCTTGGGAGGAATAGATCAATATTAGCAATGATATCCCAAGGCCTCTCTTGAATCGTAAACAAGCATAGAAATTTTATAAGAGAAATAAACAAGCATACTCTGATAAGAATGTTGCAAGGAGATCAACATTCCTAAAAAAAGGAAGCCCTCCTTCTAAGCCTAATTATAGGCGTAAACCTCATATACAGGCACATCATTAAAAATATTACGAGCCAATTTTTTTTTCTTCTTATGGATGGGAATTCCAGGCATGGGCCACACAGTGGGTCACCCCATATTCAATACTACATGCCTGAAGGAACCTAATGAGAATCCAATGCTCATGCCACACACAACAATGTTACCTAGTGCATGTTGCACCCACATATGTGGTTATATATATATATATACATCACAACCAAAGTGTACACGTGCATCAAAGTTTCACCATTCCAATCTTAGCAAACCATGAGCCATTCATACATTAACTACAACAATGATTTACAATTCAACATGAGCTCAATAAAACAGAGATGCAATTACAAACACTTATTTGGGATTAATGCTAGAATTGGCAACTGAGCTCGGGACAAAAAATCTCCACTCAACCATAGACAATTGCAACCAAACCTTACTTACAACTATCACCCCTGAGCCAAATTTTAAAACTTGAGGTGGGGTGCTTATGAGTATTTTTAGCAAACTAACAGAGTTGAGACATGATTTCACAAGGCTATTGCTTCCTTTATCCACCAGCTAAGCTCATTATGACAAATGTTATTCAGACATACATATAATTATGCCAACATTTCACAATGCAAAGAACTCCAACTCACTTTCATGAGAAGAGAGTCCACTTATCAAGAAGGTTCATCCATAGATAAGTTGTTAATGGGTAAGGAAATCACTTCTCCAAGTGATTACTCAGTGAATCAAGCACCAGAGCTTCAAACCAAGGCAAATCCTGGTGATTCTTCAACCCTCACAAACACCTGAATGATGCTTCCCAAATCTAATAGGTTCATCAATCCATAAGCTTCTAGTGGGCTCTTTACCCTTACAGGAAATCCACTCTCTTAAAAAATTCACACAGTAAGATTCACTTAGAAGGTTCCTTAGCTAGTGCTCCTTTTTTTGGAGTCGATTCAATGCTAATGACCACTTGATCTCTCTTTTTAGCTCTATGTTCTCACATAGAAGTTCTGAACATTCTTTTTTGTGTTCATTATTGATACCTCCTTGATTGTGCACACATGAGACCAAGACAAAGAATATATGCTTCCACTAATGAATGAATGAGCATGTGTCCCCCCTTCCTCTCCAATAGATAAATTTCCTTCCTTCTTCCACAAGTCGCACAACAATCCTCCCCTTACAATGCAACCCATGCTTCCAATATTCCTTTCCTTTCCTTTTCTTTTCTTGCAGTTTAAGCTGAAGGAGACTTGGACCAATCCTTCCTCTTTCAATTACATTCAATGCACAATCAACACAGTAAATACCTTTTAGCCAACCAAAACTGATATGGAAAAGACAGTCGTTTCCTCAAGAAATGGAATCCATGTCTTTTCCTCAGATATTTTAAGGTAATTACAATTATTTAAAAAAGGGGAAAATGTTAACTAGGGGATGTCACAATCCCCTACCTCTTGAGGGGAACACCATCCTTGGTTTTCAATAACCATTTACAAAACAAACACAGTTGATATGGAGCTTTATACACACAACTTTGTACAACATTTACAACTCAAATTCTCAGTCGCTTGTCTAGAAAATCAATGGATATATATATATTGATTAACTCAATCATCTTTTAGTGGCACTTTGCATCTCTCTTGGTGCTTTTGTTGCACACTCTGAAATCTCCAAGCTATAGTATTCCTCCTTTTAGTCCACTTCATTCACCCCATCTGTAAAATTTCCATGATTTCCCATAACATGGCATGTAACAATTGCTCACGAGATTCATTATTGAATGTTTTCAAAAATTTAAATTATACCTCTTGCCTATTCCTTTAAATGGTTGCTCAACCATTCAGACACATCTTTAACAAGCCCATTTATATGGTGTTCTCAACAACTCCTCATTGTTACACCTTAGTGGCTACAAATCGGTCATTAACACGTCTATTTATCGGGTGTTCTCAATAGCTCCTAGTTGTTACACCATAATAGTTACAATTTTGTTATTAACAAACCCATTTATCAAGTGTTCTCAACAAGTCCTAGTTGTTACACCACAGTGGCTACAATTGAGCGCACAGGTTCATGCATAGAAAAGAGAGTCTCATTTCATCCTTAGAGAGAGAGATATAGTTAATAGTGAGGATTTTTTTATCAAATGTGTTACTCTTGAAGGGATAAGAGTGCACTTTCCAAAAACTTCTCAATGGAACTACCACTTGTGTTCTTAGCCCAACCCCGTGGGGCCACCATCAGGTGTTATTATCGCACTAGCCCTTGGTGCCTCACTGGGTTGGACCCATTTTTCACTGACCTAGACCCATAACCACACCCTTGTGATTGCATCTATGTGGTTATGAGGTTATAACTGCACTCACAGGCTTGCCGCCATGCAGTTATGGACCAAAATCTCCAATTTTGTGCATGCGATTCTGGGATTTGAGCCACCTTTTTATGCTAGTCTCCATACCACTTCCCAGAACTATCTATAACTTTCCAGAAGCATAAATAAGATGCTAAAAACACTAATCATTAAGAACTTGACCTAACCATGCCTAACCATGACAGGAATTTTGTCAAACATATGACAAACATAGAAACTACATGTCATGAATGCATATCTAATCTTAAGAGTTGGAACTTCATCTGAGAATCACCAAGAAGGTCTAATGCACTCTCATAATAGCTACAATAACACTTTTAATCCCATGTATTAATCAACCTTTCATTATCATATCATTTCATGAACAAGAGCCAGGGCTAGAACATATTATCGAACCATGCTTATAACTAGAATATAACCATAATATTAACCATGAAACAATAACCATCAAATGAATATAATAACAAGTGCAAGTGCTCATTTATTACAATGATAAAATATATCTTAGTAACATATGCAAAATCCAACCAAGTCAAGGACTTCCACGTACCACCTGATCATAGATTGGGTTGAACCAAATCTTTCTTTCAGTCAATCACCCCCATGCCATATTCCAAGCATGAATGTGGGATCTCATGGGATAAAACAAGATATAAATAACCAAGTGAATCCAAAGCTTAAACCACCTCCACCCTCAACCTACCATGATGTCATCTAAATCGGTCCTAAGATCACAAAACCAATCTGAGCTTGAATGCCTCAGAATTTATTCACCATACCTTGAGTAATTTTCTTATCTCCACCCACCTATCATGGTCTTCCTAAAGAAAACCATCTCCACACCCAAACCTTGGGAATTTTCCTTAGACCATCTCACCTAGTTCCAAAACCTTCAAGTAATCCAAAGCTCAACAAATAATGAATCCCATCACACCATGACTATCCATGAAATGGAAAGGCAAGATTGAAACCACAGTCAAAATCGACAAAACCCACGCTAATGACAACAAATGAACCAAATAAACAAATGCATGTACCATGCATTCACACCTTAACTAGGAAATAGCACACGTAACATGTTACCTACAAAATCCTTTTGTTGAAGATGTTGATCCAAACGTCTTCTTGCATTCCTTCAATTTTCTTGCTTGTTCTCGTCCTTCCTTTGATTTCCTTTACTTGCTTGCTTTCTTGGTTCTATTATTGGAGCT
>Ga0181464_1000487_pt1 | contig 17124 bp, 7 predicted proteins | sample InSIn2gowninarea_FD_119074 | JGI IMG/M metagenome (GOLD analysis project Ga0181464, IMG submission 119074) | Clean room microbial communities from NASA Spacecraft Assembly Facility at Jet Propulsion Laboratory, Pasadena, California, USA -... ...
CAGGCAAGGAGCAATGTGTCAAAGCAACATCAAGTGAACCAATTACCATTGAATACTCCCCACACTTTGCCATGTGGGGCATTGGATCCACTACTTACTCCTCAAAGAAAATATTACACACTCTCAAGGTTATGTGGGAGGAGATGAGGTGAAAAGTCCTTTACATGTACAAATGAGGGGGTATTTATAGACAAGGGTGAAACTGACCCTTGTGGTTGTTCAACTACCCTCATGATTGTTTGACTTCCATGACTTTTCGACTTTACATGACTCTTTGTACAACAAATGGGTCTCTTGGACTTCCATGTTACATTAAATTAATTGACAACATGGTCCATAGTAGAGATGTGGATGACATGACTCATGACATGACTTGACATGACAGTGGAGGTACATTTTTCCTACCGCTGGAGTGCATGTCAAGCTACCGTGCTGCTAAGTGATGGATTTCTTGATGGTGTGTCACTCCTTCACCTCCACATGGCAAAGTGTGGGGAGTATTCAATGGTAATTGGTTCACTTGATGTTGCTTTGACACATTGCTCCTTGCCTGTATGTTGGAAGGCTTGGCAAGTTCACTTGTTCATGAAAGGTGCATGTTCATTCGTTTGTTCGTCCATGAGCACATCTTGCATGTTTACTCCTCTGTTGATCTTCGAATAAATCTTTGCATAATCATCCACTTATGAGCATATCTCTTTGCATGCATTGCTTTCTTGCTTGTTGGTGAACCTATACTTTTGCTTGTGCTCCCTCAATTCGTCCAATTTGTCGTCACAACCATGTTTGTTTGTGTACCTGTATCTGTAGTCACTCATGACGGGATGACAATAAATACAAAAAAACCTCCTATTCTAGCATGATACATGATCATTTCGGATGCAAGTCACTGCAAGAGGTAACAAGGTTATGAGGCAGGATGGAGGGTCTTGGCACTGCTCATGAAAACTAGATGAAGATAAGCAATCTGGATCAACAGTGACTGTCCGCAAGGTCTGGCTTGGCTAGAGGGAAAAACTGCGCAAAATTTTGGGTGGAACAGTCCTAGGTTGCGGGAAGGCAGAGCAAACAAAATCTGCGCATTTTCTGGAATGAATGAGTAGTGAAAGATTGATAACAAAATTTTCACAATTTCTTGGAGGAACAGGTCGAGCCATAGGGAGGATTTACGGACATGATTTGTGCAATTTTCTGGAGGAATGGGCCGGGAGCTTGATAGACAAAACTGCACAATTCTTGGAGGGAACTGGGAGCTAGATGTTGGGTCACTTGTAGCAAAAACTACAGAATTCCTGAAGGCAAATCGTAGTCAGCTGTTGGGCACTTAGCACCAGAAACTGCACAATTCTTGGAGGGAACTCGAAGTGTTCTATTGGGGGCTACTGGTGAGAGAAAATACACTAATGCTTGGAGGTTGAATTGTTGATCACTTCTACATAATTTCTGAGCTAAGAAGACTGCTGGGTAGTAGAGGGCTTGCTCATGAAAACTATGCAATTATCTGGGTGAGGAGTTGGTCTTCTGTCAGGAGGACTAGCTAGAAAAATTGCCCAATTTTCTAAGGGAGACAGGGACGGAACTAGATGTCTATCTAGCCTCTCTCTGCGATTTTCCCAAGCAATGGAGTAGGAAAGGTCTGCAGCCTCTATGAATTTTTTTAGGGGAATGAGTCTCGAGGTGACTGATGGATCAAATCCTCTGGTTGAACAACATGAAGGTTGATTGATTTGCTTGTGGGAAGCGAAACTTGAAATGACTTGCTTGGTGCTTCTACGTTGTTGAGGGTGACAATCAATCGAGTCAATGGTGGGGTGATGATCCCACTGTCAGAGGGGAATCTAGTCATCTGAACTTTAGCAAAATGATTAAGTTTGTGCATGAGTGAAATATGCATATGTGATCCTAAAAACACACACTTACATGACTCGACGACGAGACGACTCAAACTATCGAGACATAGATTTTCAAAATGACTAAGTGATGGTGAAAGAGATAAGCACAGCACTTGTGATTAGTCGTTGATCGACTGTGATGATGCTTGCACGAGAGTGAAGTTGACTCCATGTGTGAGTGCAACAGATGTTTTCATAGAGAACATAACATGTACTCATGCAGCAAAGACATTGAGCATGACGAGAACATGGTCACAAGCATGACATTGACATCAACATGCAAATGCTTGGGTGGAATGAACAAGTAAGTTCGGTGAAAAGACTCACACGATCTCATAGAGTGAACCTGAGTGTATGAAACCATCAAGCGAAACTCTCAAGGGAGGCTCCTAAATTGGGTGTAGACCAAAATTTTGGAGGGTGGTTGTAGCCACTACAACACGATTATAATAAAAATCCAATGCATCATGCACACTTTGTCCATTTTAACTACCTTCTATTTTGGGTAACTCAATAGATTTTGTGCTTGAACTATTAGGGTTTTCCAAATTCAGAAGCACATTTTTTCTTGTGGGCCTCATTTTAAAAAGAGTAGGAGCTAAAACATGATGGACCACAATTTGGGAGTGGACAATAATGTCTGTTGAATTTGTTTGAATGAGGCTAAAACTCATCCCTACAACTATTTGGCTGTCTTTTCAAGAACCAACAGGCACTTGTAAACCGTGATATTATCAAAACGTTGTAAAACACATCATTTAATGTTTCATTAGTCTCCTCAATAACAAATATATAACAGTGAGAATATTTGATTATCTTTTTCAAGCGATGGTTTGATTTCTTGATGCTTCTACTTTTCCTTTGGAAAGTAGAAAATCCATTTCCATTTCTTGTTTTCATTATGGAAGCATTAACAAGGTTGTGTCTATAATTGACTTGCTGAGTATTTTCATATTTTCCTAGACCACAGTTCTAGCTATTGCTACAAATATGACGATCTAAACTTAAATTAATATGTTTCTTAGTCTAAAAAATCACCTCTACTTCTTTAGTTGTTTATACTCACATATCAAGCTCTTCATGCATTAGAGGATCTTGTATTCGAATGGCCTCTATACTATCTTCTACAAGAATAAAAGGATTTTATCTCTAATTTTCCTTTGGACTATATTCTATAAGCACATGTACATGCGATCTATTGAGGAATATGACATTGAATTATCTCAAGTTGCCTCTCCCTTTAACTAAGTCATCCTTCAAAGAATCATTTTCTTGTAGTTGCACTCGATAGCTTGATTCTATTGATTTCTTTGTGACAACTTTGTTGATATGTTAACATTATAAATTATTGTTTTGCAATTGAAATGGATTACTACATTGTTTTTCTTTTTCTATCACAACATTATGGATATCATCAGACTTTAAATTTTTATTCTACAGAACAAAATCCTTGGTAACTTCACTTTCTTAAAAATTGCAATGTTTTGGTGCATGTCGTTTATAAAGACTTTTAATCATTAATCTTGTTGAATTATTTAGTGCATCCCGAGGTTAATCCACATGTAGTTCTCTTTCTATTTCATTGACAAGTGTATACATTCTTCAATACTTTGAGAACATTTCCTTGCTAGACTTCTCAGGCTTCTCGAAGAGAAAATTCCTTTTGACTACGCTCCTTGCCTCCTCAAGATACTTTTTCGATTCTAAAGATTGATATGAAAGATCCAAGCATAGTGGTTTCGTCTTAATTTTTATAGAGTCCTAAGACTAGATTTTCTCAAATTCTAAAATTATATTTTGAATTCCCTTTGCCCTTCTATCTTTTAGCCCTGTGATTATTCACCTTGGTCAATATCCCATCAATTTCCACCACAATTGATACTTGGTGATCCAACTTTATTTATGAACATCATTAAAGATTGATACAAAACATCCAAGCATAGTGGTTTTATCTTAATTTTTATAGACTTCTAAATCTTAATTTTCTCAAATTATAAAATAATATTTGGAATTCCCTTTGCCCTTCTATATTTTAGCCTTGTGATTATTCACCTTGGTCAATATCTGATCAATTTCCACCACAATTGATACTTGGGTGATCCAACTTTATTTATGAACATCATTTACAATGGATGATACCAATGGATGATACATTATTTCTTATTACCACCATAGGGTGTTTCCTTGTTATTTTATCCTTATAAAATAATAATCATTTATGGTCAAAGTCACCTTTACTTCAGGAGGTAATTTCTAGTACTCCCTCATGAGAGTCGTTATTATTCCTGCTATGGGTAGGCAAGAGAGATTCTTGCTCCTTGGAGGAATCATCCCAAAATGGTGGCATTATTGGCCTACTCCCATAAATATGTAGGCTATTCTTGGGATTGGTACACGCATGTATATGGCCGCCTACTGTGGAATGTGAATTGCTATGTTGGTTAGAATTTTTGAGCTGAGTGTGGGACATTTTGGTGAGGGACTACATGATTTCTTCTTCAGTCTAGGTTATCATATCAAAATCATTTACAATTCTTGAATCATCTAATTCTTCCATTATTTCTTATTGTGCCTTCACTTTTGGTGCTTCACCTATTCTAGCCAATAGAAATACTTCTTGTTTTCCCTCTAACTTTTCACATCATTTCATCCCACAAATGGCCAATAAATTTTCTCTAATTCCACTGTGATGTACCTGTTAGCCTCCTATTGCAACAGGTGTTCATTTTTCATGATTGACATTTTTACATACCAAATATGTCATACTTTGCAGGCTGCAGTGTTCCATATTTCCACAAGATGCCATGAAAGTGTGCTACTCTAAGTGCCACTGTTGCATTCCATTTTTGAAGATTTCTTTCAGTTAAGGGAAGGACAAACAGTTTAATCTTGGCCTCCCTAGGTTTCAATTTCCTGTTGTAGAATATAGAGAATGATATCTATCCAAACAGTTTAATCTTGGCAGAGTTGTAGATAGGTAGAGAATGAAAGGAGCCCAACTGCTTAATCTGGACCCTTGGCAGAAATAAGTGTAGACTTAGATAGGAGAACAGAAAAAAAGAAAAAATTGTAAAGCTGGGTTTGCAAGTCTAAGTGCACCCAAACCAAAAAGAAGAAAAAATGTTAGGAAAAGTAGACTGGGTAGGTAGTTTTTGAGGTTGTAGAATGATGATTCATGATCAATTATGTGTTTTAAAGTGGTATACCTTTTCAGATCATAGTCATGATGCAGTTTTTCACCTGGAGGAACTGAAGCCGGACATTACTAACTCCCCTTCTTCTTTCCCCAAATCAATTACTAACTCCCCTAAAGAGGTCAAGATCTACTTGATTCCTCTTAGTTCCATCATGTTCCATAACATTGCCCTTGGTGAAGATCTGCTTCACTCAAGTATTTTCATTCTTCTTTTACAAAGTTCTATTCCCCAAAATGGCCTAAGGTCCCCTACCTTAGCGCTTTCTGGTCACCTCCATGTTAATTACTAACTATATTATTTAACTCCCTACATCATTTCCCCTTCCCTTACTAACAGCACTATATAACTCCCCTATGTATATATTCCCATCCCTTGGCATTATAGCCATATTTATCAAAGTCTTGGAAATGCTGAGTTCATCCGGAACCTAGCATTAGCCTTCCGTGTCCTGGGATTAGCCTAACATTTGGTTAGGCTAATAACCTTCCTCATTCACCCCTTTACCCCTCAAAACCTTACACTTTTACCCCTCCGTAGTCATTTTGCCAAAGTTTATTGTTTAAAAGTCTTATTAAAAACATTAAACTATCCTCCCCCGCTTGTCAATAGCCCCTAACCTACATTTCCTAAGACTAAACCCCCACCCGCGCTATATTAAAATTCGCATATTTGTGCACCCGTCCATTATTCCGCCGCCAGCTCCGTCTCCCGTCAGCCCTCTGATCCGCCCCTCCCCATCCGATGGCTCTCACCGATTTCGGAGCGCCCCCTACGTCTGGACGTTAGCCTTCGATATTGCAGTGGTTTTCTCCCCGTACAGAAGACACCTGACCGCTTTCTATTGCGTCGGAGCCGCTCTGATAGAAACCGCCCTCGTACCAAAGGAGGTCTGACAAAAACCATAAACCACCTATTCCCCCCCTGACGACTGTGCCAGGACCTCGCCACATCATCTGCACACGTCATCCTCCTGCCGAGTCACACTTGCCACATCACTGCCACCATGTCCCTGCCACGTCATCCAGCGTACATGCTGACGTCATCTCATTGACATCATCATGCTGACGTCATCCGCTATACCAGCTCCTGCCCGCTTACGTCATACTGACGTCATCATCAATTTTTGAGGCGAAAGGCAAAAATCGTGCTTAGGAAGCCCGGAATCAGTTTCTGAGGCAGTTTTTCATGCGTGATTAGCACCTAGCGCTAATTGTGCATGGCTACAGGAAATGAGCCGAAGTGGAAAACCCCTCATCGCGCAGCCCCAGCAAGCCCAAAAGGTGTCGAACGACCCATTTTTCTCTGCGAAGCATGCAGAAAGGATCAGAAGATAGTTCTAAAAGAAACAGAGGGCCGAACAATGGCCATTAGTTTGTGATTTGACCCACAGCAAAAGGAGAGACGCAACCCAATTCATTTGTCAAAGAGTATCAGAGGAGAGATGAAGCAGCAAAGTGTACGAGTTAAATTGTTTAATGGAAACCTTCAGTTCCCAAAGCAGGTTACATTGAATGTCAACCAACAAAGTCAAATCAATTTGTGCAAACCCATCCCAGCTCTCAAATCACAGTTAAAGCATTTAAAGCCACCGAACTACAATGGAGCAGAAGCCCATGCACAGTTATTATAGAAACACTGCACCAAGCCACCGAGGACAACACATTTACTCAGTTTTGATACGGCTGCCCTCAGCGCAGCTCAAGATATTTTCTTGCATTTATTTCTAGATAGGATTAGGTTAAGAGTAATCATTTCTCAGACCTGTTTAGGTCAGGTTGTAATAAAGGCAATTAGGAGAGTTTTCCCTATATATACCACCCTCTGTACTATTTTAAGGGTTGGTCGATTGATAATTCTCACTAGAGACTCGCACTGTATACCTGAGACTGTTTCTGTAATCAAAGATTCCTGAAAGCCTGGAGAAGACATTGTCTGATGTGTTATTAATGATTTCTAGAGACTGAAAGATGGAATTCCTGCGCTGCAGCATGAAACAATAAGTGCATCTTACCTCTATTCATTGTTTACCACTATCTAAATAGCAGAAAGAAAGATTAGCCTAGAACTTGTTTAAATACACTCTATGCTCAATTTCTGTTGTTTCTTTATGTTTTCATCTGAATGAATTGGTAATGAATATGAATTCCTTCTAGCTCATATTTACCCTAATTCACCTGTGTTTGCCAATTATCTAGGGATTCTTTACTGCCCCTAGGTAGGGCTTCGTTGTTTCCCTCTGTTAAGCTGATTGAGAGATTCTTGACTGCCTCTCATTACTTAGCACTCACTCCATCCTTTAAACCTGAAACATTGTTTCGTGCGCAGTTACCTTGCTCCATATCTCTCTTGTGACCAAGAAAACGCACCAGCAGTCCTACTCTTTGACTCCATGCCCAATGGTTTGAAATTTTCACACTATACCTGCCTCTTTACCTGAAAACATCAATCTTCCCACCAAAATCAAAACAAAAACTCCCGAATTCAATAGCTAGCCTAAAATCCTTTCAAATAAAGCTAAATCATAAAGAGAGAGACCTCTCTGATTGCAGGTGGGCTAGAACCTGTAGTCCAAAGTTGATATGTGGTTACCTCGGCCGTATCCCTTTATTACAACCTAAGGGACAACCTGAGTGATAACATAATGGCGACTCCACTGGGGACTTCCTCAGTTAATTTCATGAAGAAGGTTGTAAAAATCCACTGGAAAAGTTGATTTTCTAATTGCTCTATATCCCCTAAAGCTACAGATGAAGCCTGAATGTTAGCCAGGAAGCCTTTGAAACTGTTCTTGTTCTACATTTATAGGAGTAGATAAAAGCTGCTTCAGTCAATCTTCATGCTAGTTTTAAGCTATACACAGCTATTCCAAAATCTAATCAGTCCTTCGCTAATTCAATTCTAAAAACATTCCCAGCAAAATACCAAAAAAAAAAAAACAAGCTCAGAAGCTGGCTCTGAAGAAGAATTCACGATATACAAGGTCAAATCCAGATCCAGACCCACCAGCTGCTTTAGGAAATCCGAACATAATCCCAAAGATCAAGAGCAAAGACAAGATTTTGCTGATTTGAGTTGAGAAGAAACTCACCCAAGCCGTGTTCCAACTCCTATTAAGGTTCTATTTCGTTCAACCCCTGTTTCCCTTGATTCATCATCCACATCTCATAGCACTCCTTCCACACCTCCATTCACTGCACATACTACAACTACCGCTAATGTTGTTCCAGTTACCCCTGTTATCCTTGTTGTCCCATTTGTTCCACTTATCCCAGCAAATATGCCTAATATATATGTACCCCTGCAATTGCCTGCTAATCCTGGGGCCTTACCTCAGGAGTATCAATCCAAAATTACCTATTTTGATAGTACCGGTCCTTTCACAACCCTTCAGCATACCAAAAAGATGTAAGACTATTTTGAAAACTACGAGATAGATGATGATAGTGTGAGAACGAGAATTTTTGTTCAAAGTTTAACCGGTCATGTAAGAACTTGGTTTAGATCACTTGCTGCAAACTCCATAACCATCCCAGATGAGCTTTACCAATCCTTTACCAACAGATGGGAGAAAAAGAAAGACCCTTTGCACATACTAGCTGAATATGATACAATTAAAAGAGGTCCTCAGGAGACTGTTTTGGAGTACTGTGCAAGATTCAATAATGTCTATAAAGCAATACCACAAAACTTAAGACCCCCACCTGACCTTGCCTTGTATAAATTCCCTGATGGATTCGACCTAGACATGGCATACCAGTTAAAAGAAAGAGCTCCTCAGACCCTTGCAGACATGTAAAATGTTGTTGTTAGCGTAGAGGCCAACCTAATTGCCAAAAGGAACAGAGCTAGAATGGAAAGAAGAACCACCTTTAAGGAAGAACCCTCGGCCTTTGATCAAAATCTTGATGCTATTATCCATGGCCTACAAAGGCTAGGAGAAAGAGTAGAAAATATTGAGAGAAGAGCATCATGGGAAGGACAACAGCCCAATACCATAAGGAACCCAAATTTTAGGAAGACGCAGAACACAAATGCGGGAAGGTCTAGCCCAGACCATGACATAAGACCCCATTTTCAAGATAACTATGTTGAAGGATCTACTTCTAGCGAACCCTTAGAAGATACTCATATGAACCTGATGGATCTAAAGGGTGAGCACCAAACATTTCTGAGCCAAGAAGACCAAAATGAATGTGACTATAATCAGTTTCACACTAAATCTGGTGAGTCTTTTGATTTTAAACAAGGTTATGATACTGCTGTGTATGAAGTACACAAACAATATAAGTTGAAAACTAGGGCCATTGACATTTCTGAACCTAGCAAAACAAAGGATGGCAAACAGCCCAACAAGATTAAGAGCAAGGCTATCATAATAGAACCAGCTGACACAACTGCCCCAAACCCACATCAAGTGACTGTAGAAGACATTATAGAAGCGCAGCCTTCTATAGATCAGCTTTTGCCACCTTCTTCCTCTAAGCAAAACTCTAACAGCATTCCAAAAAGCCCTCATGAAATTGAAAAACCGCAGGCGAGCACTTCCCATAACGATGATAAATAAGAGCAAATACCAAATAATTCAAATGAAACAGAAAAAACTGCCATTATCAACACCAAGACTCCATTGGAAAAGCCATTTAATTTAGAGGCAGAAATAGCTAAGTTGAAGATATCCATCCCCCTCTCAAAGCTTGCTAAGCACGATGTATATAGGCAACAAATTCAAAGATCACTTCAAATACCAGAGAATAAGGATGATGTAAATGTTTTGGATGATACCCCTGAACTGTTGTTTGGCCCAGAAGTTAATGGAAAATCAACATATGGACCTATTCCACCCTTTTATGTCAGTTTTCATATACATGACAAAGTTTTACACAACGCTATGTTTGACTCCGGTGCATCGCACAATCTTATGCCCAAAGCGGTTATGGAAAAGCTGAACCTTGATATTACAAGACCCTACAAAGATTTGTACTCATTTGACTCAAGTCAAGTCAAGTGTTTAGGCCTCATCAAAGACTTATGTGTGTCCCTAGTCCAATATCCCAACAAGACCATCCTCATGGATGTAGTGGTGGCTGACATCCCACCAAAATATGGTATGCTCCTGTCAAGATCATGGGGAGCAAAGCTCCAAGGATCCCTTCAACTAGACCTATCCTATGCTACTATTTCAGTCTTTGGGCAACCAAAGAGACTGTACAGAGAAACCCCCATGAAATATGTGGTAAGTAGTGAGACCAAACCCGAAAATTTTCCCATTTACTCAATCCATTCTGATATGGATTCCTTTATTTTGTTTAATGATGATACAAATTCTCCAACTGATGATGAGCCTTTGGCTCTAGAACAACAAGCACACATCAATGAAGAATCGGTTGCACATACCTAGGAGACTGTCACAACAATTAATGCAACCAGCATGCTAGAAGAAACTCCCCAAATAGAAATTTCAAATCTGCCCAATCTTAACATAGCTGAAACTCTTAGCACGAACCACAAGCAAGAAATCAAATGGTATTTAGAGTTTGATGGTTCTGTCAACAGGTTGGGAGCAGGGGCAGGTGCTTGGGTTCACAATACACATGACAACCATGCGGAAGGTCATGCCTATAGACTGAATTTCAAATGCACGAACAATATGGCGGAGTATGAGGCTCTGCTTTTAGGCCTTAAACTGCTCAAAGCTCTAGGAGCTGCAAAGCTGTCCATTTTAGGTGACTCTGATTTAATCATACAACAGATGAAAGGTAACTTTGTAACCAATGACAATAGAGTGAGGGCCTATAGGACCACTGCCACTAATATACTCACTGCATTCACTGAATTCAGCCTGGCCAAGATCTCAAGAGAGCATAACATTCATGCACACAGCCTAGCCACCTTTGCTAGTACATGCAAGCTTCCCTTTGAGCCAAAACATCACTTCACAGCTGAAATAAAACATAGGCCTGCTGTCCCAAATAACGTCAAAGATTGGCCAGTGTTCGAGAATGATGTCCAGATTAATAATTTCCTTACCCTTGAGCATGAGTTTTCAAATATTAACATTGACATGGACACTATGACAGATGACCAACAGCAAACAACTAAAAATCAGCAGGTAAATCAGCAAGTTGTAACAGCTGCAATAGCCAAACAGATCCTGAACCGAACTGTTTTTGACAAAACAAACATAGAACAACTGAAACGAATGCATTTGGAAGAAATTGCCAAAACAGAGGCAGAGATCATTGACTTGAAGGATAATTTTCTTCCTGCTGGCTTAAACCCATTAGAAGACATGTTTGACGCCAATGATGTTCCCAGAAAGCCAAAATTACAACCATTAAATGCTGCTATAGAAGAACACAACATCGGGACAGAAGAGAATCCCAAAATGATCAAACTATCCAAAAATTTGCCACCTGATCAAAAGCCCAAGTATATTGATTTATTTAAAGAGTTCCAAGATGTATTTGTTTGGAGTTATGAGGATTTGAAATCCTATGACACCTCGGTGATCCAACACATAATTCCCTTAAAACCAAACCAGAAACCCTTCAAACAGAAACTTAGAAGAATTAACCCTATGCTTCTTCCCATGATTGAGAAGGAAGTGAAGAGGATGTTTGAAGCAGGCATAATAGCACCCATCAGATTTTCTGAATGGGTATCCAACCTTGTTCCCACAAGAAAGAAGACAGGTGAGATTAGACTTTGTGTAGATCTGAGAAATTTAAACCAAGTCTCCCTAAAAGACCACTATCCTTTGCCCAAAATGGACCACATCCTACAAAGAGTAGTGGGGTCATCTAGAATCTCTCTGCTGGATGGCTTTTCAGGTTTCAACCAAATACTTGTTCACCAGGATGACCAAGACAAAACAACCTTTACGACACCATGGGGAACATTTAAGTATGTTAAGATGCCATTCAGACTTAAAAACGCTGGTGCAACCTTTCAACGAGCAATGGATATTGCATTTTCTAAAGAAATACATGACTTCCTAGTTGTCTATCTTGATGATCTTACCCCATTTTCCAAATCTGACGAAGAGCACCTCAAGCATCTTAGGAAAATATTCATGACATGCAGGAAATATGGCATTTCCTTGAACCCCAAGAAGTCTCTCTTTAGCCTTGAAGGGGGCAAATTACTTGGCCACATCATATCAAAATATGGGATTAGAATTGATCCTGAAGGAATCCAAGCCATCCTCCAAATCCCATATCCAAGAAACATAAAAGAGCTGCAAGCATTCCTTGGAAAGATCAATTTCCTAAGAAGATTTATTGTAAATCTAGCTAAAATGATACGACTGTTAAGCAACATGTTAAAAAAGGATGCCAAGGTAAAATGGTCTCTTGAAACCAAGCAAGCATTTGAGAGCATCAAAATGGCCTTAACCCAAACCCCTGTCCTCACTATTACACAATTTGACAAGGATTTTATCATTTTTTCCTTTGCATTTGATCATACTATAGATGCTGTCCTTTTGCAAAAGGATGAACAGGGAGCTGAAAAGCCGATTGCATTTTTCAGCTGAGCCTTAAGAGATGCCCCTTTGAAGTACCCAATCATGGAAAAGCAGGCCTATGCACTCCTTAAGGCCATCAAGGATTTCAGAGTATACATTTTATATTCACATGTGATTGCCTATGTCCCACACGTTGCTGTAAAAGACATACTGACCCAAGAGGAATTAGAAGGCAAAAGAGGCAAGTGGATAGCAAATATCCTTGAGTATGACATAAAAATAAAACCAACCAAGCTAATAAAGGGACAAGGTTTAGCCAAACTAATGTCCGAAACAAACTTTCATGCCCTAGACATTAACCAGCTGGACAATGAACCAGAGTTGGCGACTCCACAGATCAGTGAAATCTTTTTGCACTCCCCATGGTATGCTGATATATGTTTTGTATTGTTAAACCTGTGTGCTCCCCCAGGATTGTCAAGGACCAAGAAGAGATTTTTGAAAATGAAGGCTTTAAAGTTTTGTGTAATAGATGGTGCATTATTTTGGAGAAATCATGAGGGTATATTGCTAAATTGTTTAACCATGAATGAAACTAACAAAGTCATGAAATAATTCCATGCAGGTGACTGTGGAAATAAAATCTTAAGGGCCGGTTTCTATTGGCCCTCTCTTTTTGAAGATGTAAAGAAATTTGCCATGTCATGTCACAAGTGCCAAATCTTTGAGGGCAAGAGAATGTTGTTACCTTTTCCCCTTAAACCCATCTCAACTGAAAAACCTTTTCAATAATGGGGTCTTGACTTCATTGGAGAAATCCATCCCTCTTCCTCACGCCAGCATAAATGGATCCTAACAGCCACCGACTATTTCACTAAGTGGGTTGAAGCCATTCCCTGTAGGCAAGCCAATGAAACCATCATTATCCAATTCCTTGAGTGCAATATCCTTTCTAGATTTGGCTGCCCTGAGAAAATCATAACTGACAATGCCGCTGCCTTTAAGTCCAAAAATATGATCAATTTCTGCCACCAATTTCATATTACCTTGGGCCACTCTACAGCTTATTACCCTCAAGGTAATGGCTTGGCCGAATCATCTAACAAAAGCCTCATCAACATCATAAAGAAAGTGTTGGAAGAGAACAAGAAGAACTGGCACAAAAAGCTGGTAAATGCCCTATGGGCAGACAGACTTTCAACTAAGAGATCCATTGGGATGAGCCCTTATGAGCTAGTATATGGCATGGAGGCCAGATTTCCTTCATCCCTGGGCATTCATACTATCAAGCTGTTACAGGAGATTCAGGCTGAACCAAATGACACTCAAAGAAGAATTAATCAAACCATTCATCTTCAGCAAACCAGAGAACAAGTTTATGACAGAGCTCAAATTCTGCAAGAAAAGCTCAAAAAGATGTTTGACAAGAGAGTTAAGGCTGAGGATTTCTACATTGGTGACAAAGTTCTAAGGTGGGACTCAAGAAGAGAAGACAAGGGCAAACACGCAAAGTTTGATTTTTATGGAAAGGACCATTCGTTATTTCTGCTGTTCAGGGAAATAACACTTATTTTCTCAGATCTGTAGAGGATAGTTCTATCGAAGAAGGCCCTGTCAATGGCCGTATGCTGAAACATTACCATGACCCATTTTAAGGGACACAATGCAAGCTTTGTATATATCTTTGTACAGTCTTATTTGTATATATCAGCACTCTGTTTTTATTTTGGTATAAGCAGGCCGATTGTTTAAGGATCAACAGTAAAATTTGTGAAGACACAGCCAATACAAGTGCTCCAGTTTTGAGGGCTCTGTCTTTGAACTAGTCTCAACAAAACAGTGAAAGTAGCACCGACATATCTCAAGAAATTCATGATAAAAAGGGAAGATGTTTGCGGTCTTCAGTCAAAGGTAGCAAAACAGAGTAGTATTTTCAGTTCATATCAGCACCCTTGGTCAAAGCAAAAGTAAAGCAAAAAACATCAGTTTTGATCCATGTTTGAGAATGTCTCAAAGGTACAATGCTCAAGCAACATTCTACATAATAGCAAGCACGCAGAAGAAAACAAGCAGTGCTATGCATTTCACAATAGTTCAGTTGAGGAGGAGGTTGTTCATATTACAAAGCTTCAATTATCTAACAACCAGCACAAAGAAGTTCCTTCAATCCACAGCAACCATAGAAGATCAAGGCATTCTGACCTACTGTTCTTGGCTTTTCATAAGGAAAATCCATCCCCAAGTGGAGCCACTGTTAGCCTCTTGTTGCAACAGGTGTTCATTTTTCATGATTGACATTTTTACATGCCAAATATTTCATACTTTGCAGGCTGCAGTGTTCCATATTTCCACAAGATGCCATGAAAGTGTGCTAGTCTAAGTGCCACTGCTGCATTCCATTTTTGAAGATTTCTTTCAGTTAAGGGAAGGCCAAACAGTTTAATCTTGGCCTCCCTAGGTTTCAATTTCCTGTTGTAGAATATAGAGAATGATATCTATCCAAAAAGTTTAATCTTGGCGGAGTTGTAGATAGGTAGAGAATCAAAGGAGCCCAACTGCTTAATCTAGACACTTGGCAGAAATAAGTGTAGACTTAGATAGGAGAACAGAAAAAAGGAAAAAATTGTAAAGCTGGGTCTGCAAGTCTAAGTGCACCCAAACCAAAAGGAAGAAAAATGTTAGGAAAAGTAGACTGGGTAGGTAGTTTTTGAGGTTGCAGAATGATGATTCATGATCAATTATGTGTTTTAAAGTGGTATACCTTTTCAGATCACAGTCATGATGCAGTTTTTCACCCGGAGGAACTCAAGCCAGACATTACTAACTCCCCTTCTTCTTTCCCCAAATCAATTACTAACTCCCCTAAAGAGGTCAAGATTTGCTTGATTCCTCTTAGTTTCATCATGTTCCATAACATTTCCCTTGGTGAAGATTTGCTTCACTCAAGTATTTTCATTCTTCTTTTACAAAGTTCTATTCCCCAAAATGTCCTAAGGTCCCCTACCTTAGCGCTTTCTGGTCACCTCCATGTTAATTACTAACTATATTATTCAACTCCCTACATCATTTCCCCTTCCCTTACTAACAACACTATATAACTCCCCTATGTATAATTCCCATCCCTTGGCATTATAGCCATATTAGCCAAGTCTTGGAAACGCTGAGTTCATCCGGAACCCAGCATTAGCCTTCCGTGTCCTGGGATTAGCCTAACATTTGGTTAGGCTAATAACCTTCCTCATTGACCCCTTTACCCCTCAAAACCTTACACTTTTACCTCTCCGTAGTCATTTTCCCAATGTTTATTGTTTAAAAGTCTTATTAAAAACATTAAACTGTCCTCCCCCGCTTGTTAATAACCCCTAACCCACATTTCCTAAGTCTAAACCCCCACCTGCACTATATTAAAATTTTCATATTTGTGCACCTGTCCATTATTCCACCGCCAGCTTCGTCTCCCGTCAGCCCTCTGATCCGCCCCTCCCCATCCGATGGCTCCTGCTGATTTCGGAGCGCCCCCTGCGTTCAGACATTAGCCTCCGATATTGCAGTGGTTTTCTCCCCGTATAGAAGACACCTGTTCGCTTTCTATTGCATCGGAGCTGCTCCTGATAGAAGCCGCCCCCGTACCAAAGGTGGTCCAACAAAAGACATAAACTGCCTATTCCCCCCCTGATGACTGCACCAGGACCTCGCCACATCATCTACACATGTCGTCCTCCTGCCGAGTCACCCTTGCCACGTCACTGCCACCATGTCCTTGCCACGTCATCCACCATACATGCTGACGTCATCCCACTGATGTCATCATGCTGACATCATCATGCTGACATCATCCGCCGTACCAGGTCCCGCCCGCTTACATCATGCTGATGTCATCATCAATTTTTGGGGCGAAAGGCGAAAATCATGCTTAGGAAGCCCAGAATCAGTTTCTGAGGCAGTTTTTCATGCGCGATTACTACGGGAAATGAGCCGAAGTGGAAAACCCCTCATCGCACAGCCCCAATAAGCCCAAAAGGTGCCGAATGACCCGTTTTTCTCTGCGAAGCATGCAGAAAGGATCAGAAGATAGTTCTAAAAGAAACAGAGGGCCAAACATCGGCCATTAATTTGTGATTTGACCCACAGGGAAAGGAGACATGCAACCCAATTCATTTGTCAAAGAGTATCAGAGGAGAGATGAAGCAGCAAAGTGTACCAGTTAAATTGTTTAATGGAAACCTTCAGTTCCCAAAGCAGGTTACATTAAATGGTAGCCATCAACGTCAAATCAATTTGTGCAAACCCATCCAAGCTCTCAAATCACAGTTAAAGCATTTAAAGCCACCGAACTACAATGGAGCAGAAGCCCATGCACAGTTATTATAGAAACACTGCACCAAGCCACCGAGGACAACACATTTACTCAGTTTTGATACGGCTGCCCTCAGCGCAGCTCAAGATATTTTCTTGCATTTATTTCTGGATAGGATTAGGTTAAAAGTAATCATTTCTCAGACATGTTTAGGTCAGGTTGTAATAAAGGCAATTAGGAGAGTTTTCCCTATATATACCACCCTCTGTACTA
>Ga0181464_1000488_pt1 | contig 17103 bp, 9 predicted proteins | sample InSIn2gowninarea_FD_119074 | JGI IMG/M metagenome (GOLD analysis project Ga0181464, IMG submission 119074) | Clean room microbial communities from NASA Spacecraft Assembly Facility at Jet Propulsion Laboratory, Pasadena, California, USA -... ...
ATTTGGTTGTTAGTAAGGATGTTGGATTGATGGTGAATGAGTTTTTGTTAATATACTTCGTGTGAAAAGAAAGCCCATTCAAATATCTATTGTTATTTTCCCATATATATATTCAATATTATTTAATCAATTTGATGTGGAATCTAATAAATATATGTTTAAAATTAGATGTTTAAATTGCACAGTTTAAACTATCAATCTACTCAAAAATTTTCTAGGGTGTTGAATCCAATTTTATTAAAGAATTAGTTAGTATACTTATATGATGTATTCTTTTATGTGCATTAGTTATTGAAAAATATATCAATGGAACGATTATATGATTTATTATTTTATGTATATTAAATTTTGTCAAAGAAACATACTTGAAAGCGATATGGATTCATTTTTCTGTATTGATAGTATCTTCCACTTCTCTCAAGAAATTAAAAAAAATCCATTTTGGTGTTACTAAGTTGGTAAAGATTTGGTTTTTGAAGGCTGGATTTGTAGGGGATGATACTCTTAGAGAAATTTTCCCTAGTTCGGTGGGTCTTCTAAGGCACACCAGTGTCATGGTTGGCATGGGACATAAGGATGCATATGTTGGAGATGAAGCACTGTCCAAGAGCGATATTTTGACTTTGAATTATCCACTTGAGCACGGAATCATTAACAACTGGGATGGCATGGAGAAAATTTGGCAGCACATGTTTAGCAATGAGCTCCATGTTGCTCCTAAGGATCATCCAATTTTGATTACATAGTATCCTCTGAATCCCAAGAAAAAAAGAAAGAGGATGACTCAAATCATGTTTGAAGGCTTTAACACACTTGCTATGTATATTTCTATTGAAGTTGTGCTTTCTCTTTATGCCAATGGAAGAACTAAATGTTTGCAGCCTCTAATACTATTTCCTCCGATTTCCTTGAATATTAAAGTAGCTTTGTAATAAACTTCTTTGAAATCTTCACATTTTAATCTTTGAAAACATAAAAATTCCTAAACTAACTTTACAAATAGTTGTATTGGTGAATGCTATGAGATTGATATGAGCTCAACAAGATCTTATGCTTCATACATATTTTAAACGGTAAATTTATATTTTAAAATCCTCAATTTTGTTCAGGTATTGTTCTCGATTCTGGAGATGGTGTCACTTATGTTGTTCCCATCTATGAAGGCAATGCCCTTTCTTGTGAAATCGATAAAGTAGACCTTGCTAGTAGAGACATAACTAATGCACTATGCAAGATGCTGACAGAGAGAGGGTACTCTTTCACCACAATAGTGGAACAAGAGATTGTTCAAGACATAAAGGAAAAATAAGGATATGTTGCAATGGATTATGAGAAGGATATGGAACTGGAAAAGATGTCTACTGCATTGGAAAATAATTATGAGCTTCCAAATGGTGAAGTGATTACGATTTGTTCTAAAATATTTAGGTGTCCAAAGTTTTTGTTCCAGCTTGCCCACATTGGAATAGAAGCTCAAGGGATACATGAAACTACCTACATCTCTATTATGAAATGTGATGAGAATATCCAAAAAGAATTGTGTGGAAACATAGTTTTGAGTGGGGGATCCAATATGTTTCTAGGCATTTCTCATCGGATGAACAAAGAGATCTTAGTTCTCCCTTCAGATGGCATAAATATCAAGGCGGTTTCTCCTCTGGAGAGGAAATACAGTGTCTAGTTTGGAGGCTCCATTTTGGCTTCTCTTAGCACATTCCAAGAGGTAGTCCTGCCCACCATAGTTTAAACTATCAATCTACTCAAAACTTTTCCAGGGCACTGACCCCATTTTATAAAAGAATTAGATAATATAATTATGTGATGTATTTTTTATGTGCATTAGTTATTGAAAACTGTGTCAATGAAACAATTATATGATTTATTATTTTATGTACATTAAATTTTGTCGAATAAAACTTGAAAAGCGATATGGATTAGTTTTTCTATATTGATAGTATCCACCACTTCTCTCAAGAAATTAAAAAAAAAATCCTCTAATACTATTTTCTCCTAATTCCTTGAATATTAAGGTAGCCATGTAATAAACTTCTTTGAAATCTTCACATTTCAATCATTTTAAAAACACAAATCCAATCACCTTAAGAGCAAGTGGTAAAAGACTGTAACCTTTTGATCAAGTGAGATAGTTCAATATTGAAAAAGAGCATCTTTTTTATCAAATATTTGATATTGGAACTTGGAAGAGCATATTTGAACATTAAGAGGCAATCTATGTTGGAAAGGTTATAGAATCTATAAATTTGACATAATATAAGTGATTTCTCTTTATCTTCTAACTTTAAATGACATTTTGTTTACTAATTTTTATATTCAGTGATTTTCTATATGTCACGATTCTTCTTGAATTTATGCTTTATGGAATTTCCTTTGCAACATCTGGTGCAATTGCTAGTTAATCCTCTACATAAGAGAATGTTTTCCTTTTCTTCCCATTTTGGCTCTAAAATTATTATTCTTGAATTTTTTGCCAAAATCTTGTTAAGATATTATTCTTGAATTTCTTTGGCCATAGTCTTTCAAGAGTGATTTTTTTCATTTAACGCTTTCTAGAAAGTTTCCCTTCTCTTTAGATTTCACTGTAAAAATATTCTTCTTGATTTTTTTTGCCAAAATTTTGGACACAAGTGATTTTGCCACATGATTTGCTTATCGCTTTCAGTGAAGTCTGTTGTTGCATGCATGCTTTTATCACACCCAACTTCTTTGAGATTGAAATCACAGAGGAGGGCAGGGTACCATGAATGCCAAGGCTAGGGAGCTTGCTCTATAACTGAAGCCAATTTCCATTGTCAAGCACTGCATTTTTTGTATGCTTCTATTGTTAATATATTGAAGAAGTTATGTCAGTCAAGCATTTTTTTCCAACATTTATGAGAGAGTTTCTTAAAGCGCATGCCCTAACATTTTAGCAATGCCACCTAGGTAAAAAATTAAGTGATTCTCTGTAAAAAAAAATGTCAGTAAATTGGAAAGGCCAAAGGCTAGAAGCCATTTTTTGAGATTTCATTTTCTTTTTCAGTAAGTACTACTTGGCTGATATGATTATTCCAACATTGTGCATGAGGGAGAAAAAAATGGAAGCAACAACTTTGATATTCGACTATTTTTGTTTTGATCCATGTATAGATTATCATAGGTTCACTCAGATTTCATATTTTTTTTGGGGGATTATATGTATTGGGATAAACCAGGGACATTCTAAAAAGTCCGTAGAATTTATGATTTAGTGTTTATTTGGGTAGAGAGAAATTAAGTGTATTAGGAGTTCTTGTAATAAGAAACTTCATTTAAGAGCAAGTGTTTTGTAACTTTTTTCTTTCCTGTGTTGGAGCTTAAACTTGATCTTGTTTTCTTGTTACAATTTTTAATCAATAATGTAGTTTTATAAAAGTTAATTTAATTTTATTTGTTTAGAAAATAGTTAGGTGCACTGAGACATAATTGTTAAGAATATAATTTTTATTTTTATTTTTTAAGAAACTCTTTTATTAGGAGTTCTTGTAATAAGAAACTTCATTTCATAGTAAAAGCTACTATTTTTTAATTGAAGTTTTCCTAAGTTGGTGTTTAACTTTTTTGTGTTGGTCATGTTTTCTAGTTATATTACTAGCAATTGTCCCAAAAGGTACAAAGAGAGGCTGATAGGATTATTAATTTGGAATTGTTGAATTTTTCTAGAAGAGTAAATTGGTTTGTGGAAAACCTTGTTTCTTGGACTAGATCATTGTGCAATTACTTTACTTTAGATGTTTTGTTTATATCTATATTACAAGGAACACATTGAATGTCTTATTTCATTTTAGAGTAAGTTAATTACCCAAAATCAAGAGGTTAAGTTAATTACCTAAAATCAAGAAACCTCTATAGATGGCCAAGCATATACGAAGAATACATCTCATTCATATGTAATACCAAATCCATCTTTTCTTTTCTCTGAGTGAAATTTCAAAAGCATGAACACATGCCATTTCATATGCACAATAAACCCAACTTCTGAAATTTCAATGCTTGGATGCATCCCATTCATATGCTACAGTAAACCCATATTTTCCTTAAATTTCAATCCATAAACACATCCATTCATGAGCCATAACAAAACCACAAAAAATAAAACCCCCTGACCCGTTAATACGTTATCTACTCAGAGAGAGGTAAGACGAAAGGACAACACTGTCTATGGATCCTCCATGTCTCTGAAGGAGATGAGGAGCATCCCGTGACCCATTAATGCATTGTCTTCTTAGGAGTGTGAGGTAAGACTAAAGAAAATCACTAGCTATGGATGTTTCATGTCTCCACAAGGCCTTGATAAATCTTTGTTTATTTTGTAAATACAATAATTTGATTGCATTTTAACACTGTAAATACTAAAAATGAGCCCATAAAGAGCAGATAATCAAGAAGGAAATGCTTCAATCACAGACTGGAAATCAGGAATGGTGATTATTTTATAACGACCAAATCCACCTTCTAATAAAATCTTCGTCCATTCTTTCTCTGTTCTTTCCTTCCCACCAGAGTAGTGTGCCACCATTACTAGATCAAATACTAGAACTAAATTAGGATCCAGAACAAGCTTCTCTTTTTGGCCACCATTATTATTAACACCGCCTCTGTGATTAGAGTCCACCGCCACTACGTCAACAATAATGAGCTTCCCCATCTCCGGGATTTCCTTCTTGCAGCTCTTCAGTATCTTGATACAATCCTCATCGCCCCAGTCATGCATGATCCACTGATGACATCGCACAAACAAATTATATAGTCAAAATATGCTCTCAGATAATTCTAATAGAATTACATGGCAGCTTAGCAAGTTCAAGACCTACCTTCATGAATATGGCGTCCGCAGAGGGCATGGTTTCAAACATGTCTCCGCCCATGTACTCCACACCTATTTACATACAATTATATGTATAAGATTGTTATGCATATATACCATTGATGAAGCAAAGGTGTTGTTAGTAACCTGGGAGATGGGGAGTAGTGGCCACGACATGAGGGAGGTCGTAGTTGATGCCTCTGATGGAAGGATAATGCCGCAGCATTGCCTCAATTGTCTCCTCTACAAGCCCAGCCTCTCGAGGAAAATCAGAGAATGGAAGTCAAATTTCGAAAAGCCGATAGGATTATTAAATTAGCATAAACAAAAATGAGAAATTAGCATGATGATTTGATGTCTGAAACGTCAAACAAGGCCGCACAACCTTGTGATTCTAAATATGACATTTGTTTTTTCAAGTTTGGTTGAAGATTGACTACCAATGTAACCCCAAGATCCCTGACATATTTGATTTTCACCATGCTTTTAAATTGCAAATTAATAATTTGTATTTCATTTTGACACTTGTGCCTTCCATGTGATTTGTCGATATCGCCCATTGGACAATTATCACTGCCCTATACAAAAAACTTAAAACCATGTGAAATAATAAACAAAAATGGTTTAACCTTCCCTGCTATATCAAGAATACAAAAAGACAGCTACGGCCCCCTGCAAAAAAAAAGGTAAAAATGCCATGGTGGATATATACAAGGAAATACTAAACAAATTAATCAATTAATATTAACCCTCATCTTCTACCGGCTTAACTGTTTACTTGGGCATTCTCATCCACCTATTTACATGGGTCATCTCCATAAATATAGGTCTAGACATTCAACTGATGGTATTGAGCAAAATAACAAGTAATTAAACAAGAAATGATCGAGCTGATAGAATTTGCAGAGAGCGAACAGAAAATGATTGAATGATTTCTCTCTTTGAGAAAAGAAGAATCGCTACTCACCTTACCTAATAAAATGAATGCCGCAAAGTGGTGTACGAACATCCTTTTGCACGCGTATTATTGTCCTGCGTGTTGTTTCACCTGTCTAGATTCACGACAGGCCATTCAAATACCATGTTAGCAAGATTTGAGAGACAAAATCCGCATTTGTGGCAGATTTTGACGGATAAAGAAATAAGAAACAAGTGAGAGAAAAGAAAACAGATTCAGAAATCGAAGCTTCTCGTCTTATATTATCCCTCCATGGCGAACTCTTCTCTTCCCCTGTTGCAAAATTAATAGGCAGGGCAAAACCATTCAGTAAAAACTGCCAAATAAAATAAAAGCACTATCTCTACGGTTAAAGCCCTTGCGATTTTTCCATGGCTTCACTGTAATAAAGATATAATGGATTGGAACTGTTGAAAAAATTGGGTTCCATGCATGGCCATTATCTACCACGCTGCTTTTCCCTGTACAAATTTATTAGTAAAACCCATAGATATTGAAAACCAAAAGCATACCTGCTTCTATCCATAATTTTTTTTAAGAATTTCATTCCAATGGATCAAGAATTTCATCTCTATCAATTCTTCTGCTCAACATAACAACATCAAAATAGAATTGTCAGGATAAACCATGCAAACACTCTTTAAAAAAAACATAAATTAAATTCAAAACAGAGAAAAACACAACGAAAATAAAACACTATAAAATCCAAAATGCATGGCCATGCAACAAAGAAAATAAACTTGAACAAGAAACAAGGTAAGATAATGCAATGCAGAGTATTAAATGAAATGATGAGATCAAAGTGAGAACGCGCTTTGTGAGATGCTTAATACTAATCAATGCTTGCCAAAAGCTAGGGAAGAAGAACAGTGCTTGCCAAAAGCCAGGGAAGAAGAAGAAGAACAACAACAAGCAGGGAAAAAGCAGTAAAAATATCTTCAAGAGTGACATAAAAGAATGGGAAAAAGCAGTAAGGTAACTCAACTGATATTTGGAAAAAGCAGTCACACTTCAAATCAACGGTTGAAAGTGTCTCACCTGATCCAATGGAGCAGGGTAAAAGTGTTGACAATTGTTGATGCATAGGAAGGCCTATCGGCCTAATTATACTTGCCATGGGCCAGGCATGGTATTAGCATCTATTGTTTTGTTTCACTAGCCATTATTTAGGTTCTTAAAGTTCATATATCATGTCAATTTTTTTATTATTATCTAGGTTCTAAAAGTTCATATATCATGTCAATTTTTTCAACTATTTAGTTTTTCAAAGTTCATATATCATGTCAATTTTTTCTATTATTTAGGTTCTTAAAATTCATATATCATGTCAATTTTTTCAATGTTTATACTTTCAATTTTATAGACCTGTCCACTGAACACTTTTTTGAAAGCAATTTGAGAAAATGTTTTATTTGAAAAGATTGGAGGTGGAAATATCATTAAATATACAAACTCGATTGTTTAATTCATATTTCAATTTCATTTTTCCATATACAAAGAATACAATCTATCAAATGTTATTGATTTCAAAGAGTTTAATCTTTCATATTATCATTCAAAGTGTGAGCTTTTAGTAAAAGACTCATTAATTTTTTTAACAAATTGCCCAAGAATGAGAAAATCCAGACTAAGATTTGATCAATTTGAGATTGTTCATCACTTTTTTGAAAGTTTAAAGTTCTTCTAGGAAAAAAATTTGAAGCAGTTAATCAATATCTATTTTATTTAAGAAGACTTTAAAATTATATTATTTTTTCATATTAATTTAGTTGATATTTAGTTAAAATTTTTATTTGTTTTTATTTAATTTTGGTCCAAAGAAATTGACAATTAAGTTTGATTGGTACTTGGTTTGAAACCTTATATCTACACATTATTATATATCATATCATAAATTAGAGAACAAAGCACATTTTAGCAAATTGTACCTTCTTGTTATGTAGTCAATTGAGGTTCATGGACATGTGGGGATTCTTGTAACATACTCAAGAATTTGTCTCATTTTTTTTAATTCCATATGATTAATGATAGCTTATGCCAAACAATTGTTTTCTACTTCAATTTAGCTATATTTAAACTAAGCGGAAGGTACTAGCTACTACGTAGCACTTGTTATACTTGGAGGTATGGTATTATTTATTTATGTTGGCTTTGACTTTGCATTAATTTCTCTTTGACCAATTTTTTTTGCTTAGCATTTAAATTAAAAATTTTGTTATTAAACTTACTTACTTGGAAGGTGATTTGTTGACATCTTATTATGAGATGTTTAGTAACTTCTATTTCTATTAGTTATTATTTTTTTGTTTTTAGTTTTATTTCCTTTTTATTTAATTTTTGTTTTTTATTTAATTTTTCCTTATTTTATTATTTCCATTTCCATTTTCATGATTTATAGTTTTTTCTCCATATTTTTAATTTAAGATGACTTATTATTATTATAGTAGAAATATATTTTAATAAATTTAAAAACAAGGGCTACATAGTAGCTAGTACCTGCAGCTTAGCTTATGTATAGCTTAATTAAACAAAAAATAACAAAGACAAAGATTTCATCACAAAAATGAAACAACTAATACAATATTAAAATATGTTTTTAATATAATAATAAGTCGTCTTAAATTGAAAATATTATGAAAAAATTATAATTCATGAAAATAGAAATAAGAGAAAAAAGGAAAAATAAAAAAGTTATATAAAAATGAAATAAATTTAAAACAAAAAATTAGTAATTAATAGAAATGAAAGTTCCTAAAAAAACCGCATAATAAGCCCTCAACCAATCACCTTATAAATAATTTTAAATAATAATAAAAAATAATAAAAATTGAATTCCTAATGTTAAACTATGGATAAGCATCACAATTTTTCGGTCAAAGACAAACTAATACCCAATCAAAGCAAAATTGAATGCGTTATACCATGCAGGTATAATAAAACACATAAATATTAAAAATAAAAATAAGCATATATTAAAGTGTATATATGTTAATATAAACAATATTAGTTAATCATATTTCTTAATTTTTAGTGATGCATTTAACAATACAATATTTTGGTGATGGCATTCAACAATACAATATTTTATTAATTGTTTTATTTTTGTGATGAAATCTTTGTATTTATTATTTTTTAGTTTAATTCAGCTATATCTAAATTAAGCCAGGACATATTAACTACTATACAGCTTTATATTGGATGAATTTTATTATATATATTTTAATAATTTTAAATTTGAAAGTTATCAAATTTAATGCCAAATTTTATGATCAAAATTAGAATGTTTAACTTTTGTTGAATTTTAAACTCTTGAACACCAACTCAAAGTAGATGACTAACCCTAAATTTAATGGTTGTTAAATTGGAAAACAAATGGAAGAAAACATTAAAATTAAATGTAACCTAGCTTGGAATTTAAAAAAGGAACCCTTAATTTGATTTGTACTCAAAATAATTACAACTCATTTTAACAATTAAATAGAGTGTTTATATTCAAATGGTAATTAAATTTGCAAAATTATATTGAAATAAAATGTTGAAATATTTTTTAATTTATATTTAAATCAATTTAGTTAAATAATAATAATAGTAATATAATTTTAAAGTCACATCTATTATGCCTTGTTTATAGGACAATTGTGCAATTTGATGCGAGAGCATCAATCCTAGGCGTTCATTATTGTCTAGACCTAAAATAGGGTTATGAAATTTCCAAAGAGAAAATTATTTTCCCTTGAATGTAATTTGTATAAATTAGAACTAGAGGTCATTAATATGGCGGATCGAAAAACGATGGCTGTGGAGACCATGCGGGAAGCGAGAGGGGGGATCGGAGGTCACGAGAACGATTCCCGGGCCCTCAAAGAAACCCATCTCAGAGGCGTAAGAAAGCGGCCCTGGGGGAGATTCGCAGTGGAGATCAGAGATCCATGGAAGAAAGTTCGAATATGGCCCGACACATTCGACACTGCCGAGGATGCAGCCCGTGCATACGATGATGCCACCAGGGTCTTGCGCGGCGCAAAAGCGAAGACCAATTTTGCTCTCGCCACCGATGACAATGCCTCTGCTGCGCTCGCTCGGACGCGCATCCCTCGGTGGATTCAAACGCTGCACCCTCAGCAGCAGCGGCCTCATGATCTCAAGGCCGCGGCTTTGGCTTCTTTTCCTTCCGTGCCGACCTTGGAATCAAGCAAGAGAGAGCAGGAAAACTCAACACTCGCATGGTCTTGGTTTGGATCTGAAGCCAACACTTGCTCTCCGAAACGCAGTCTCAGCTTCAGATCTGACAAGGATCTGCCAGATCTGGTCATCCAGAAGGCAGAAAAGCCCATGCTCTGGCCAGATCCAGAGATCTGCATGGGGTCAAGGCCCTTATCTGACTCCTTTCAGATCCAAATTTCTCAGCCTTCAGGCAGAACCATCATGCAATGGGTTAGCCCTTCAGATCTGGTGCAGGAACTCAAACTGAATCTAGAGCGCAGAATGGGGATCCCATCAAGCCTTCTACGACTTCTCTTTCAAGGTAAACAACTTGAAGACCCTCTTCTCCTCTCTGCTTACAGTGTTTCCAGGAACAGCTCGGTGGTGATGACCCTTCGTTTGAGAGGAGGTGCAGCGGGACAATCTTCCTCTTCCCGGCCTTTCTCATACAAGGATGCAGTTCACTCTGAGAACCCCAAACCCCCGGAAGCCCTTAAATCTAAGGCCTTCTTGGTTGACAAAATTGAAGAAGTTCCCTCTGTTGAACTCATTCATGAAGATCTGGCTTCCCATCTTCAAAAATTTGCAGAAAGAGCCATCATTTGCAGATTTAATGGATTGTGGCCACAATCTCAGGATCTCTATGCATGGATCCATGCAAACTGGACACATCATTGTAAGATCTTTTTTTGTTCGAAAGGCTATTTCATTGTTCTATTTGATAACAGTAAGCATTATGAAAAGGCCTTAGCAGAGGGCCCTTGGTTCATGGGAACTGCAGGGCTATTCTTGACTCCTTGGTTCCCAGATTTTGATCCAGCTACTGCAGTCATTACCAAGACACCGGTATGGATTCGGCTTCCAAACTTACCTGCCCACCTATGGAGTACTTGTGTCTTCAGAGCTATAGGAGACACCTTAGGCAGCTTCATCAATGGAGATTTTTTGAGGGAATCCAAAGGTCTCTACTCATATGCAAGAATATGTGTGGAGTTAGACCTGAGCAAAGGTCTTCAAGAACAAATCAATCTCAAGATAAACGACTTTGTCTGGACCCAGACACTGGATTATGAGAATACTGCTTTTTGATGCTGCCATTGCCACCAATCTGGGCATTTACAGAATACATGCCCATCTCGCCCGGCAAAAAAGAACAAGGCCAACGTCTCCAAGCCCAAGTCCAAACGATGGGCTCCCTGCTCTCCTCCTCCAGTCGTGGATTCTGATTCCTCCAGCTCTGAAGATGAAGATAGCGATGAAGAATTGAATCAGGCCCCTCATTTCGTGGCCCCTTCCACCGATGGTCTGGCGCCTTCCTTTGACTCAGCCATTGCTCAGAAACGTGTCCATTTGTCCTCCCCCTCGGATTCAGAAAAGGAGGGCTCCCCTGTGGAGGACCCCAATCTTCAAGTTGTAATCGCTCATCCACCCCAAAATGGCTGGGTTGAAGTTAAAAAAAGGAAAGGGAAAAAGCTTCGTGTTGAAGCATCTACCCTTTCAGGGTAGCATTCAATGCTTCTTTTAGCTTCCAGTGACTTGTTGTAGCTCCTTGCTTGCTTAACCCCTTCTCCGGAACCGAGGTTGATAGTCCTATCATTTCCGGTTGCCGGTATCCTGCATCTCTGGGATGTATCCACTTGTACAATATTTTTTTGCTTAATAGAATTAGTCTTAATTCAGAAAAAAAAATTTGTATAAATTAGAAATAGTAGGTTTTTGATGTAATTACACATTCATGATCTTAGGTTGTTTAATGAGCTGGTATTTTGGGCCAAGTGGGATTTTGTAAAAATGAAAAATGTTATAATGAGCTGTTGGGTTGTTTTAGGTGTTGGAATAGATGTCCAACCTAACTTTGTTTTGATAGGATATTTTTCTAGCCAATACGGTGATGCACATCTATGTACATTTAGAGCCATAGAGAGCTTGGGGAAATAGAGAAAATAAAGTTCAAGGAGTAGAGCTCGAGTAGCTCAAAGATTTTTGGCAACAAGCCCATATAAAATTCTCTATAATTATTCTGTTATGGTCAATATAATGAGTATAATTTATGCTCCCTTGTAATCATTTGAATACCCTTGGATATGCCCCAATCACAAAGTAAGCGTGTGTGAAGTTCTCGAGAGAATAATGCTTCTTAGGTGCGGGAGAAGAGACAATGAAAGGAATGTATACTCGTTAGTAAGTGAGGAAAATATCTATGATGTCCTTTTGATCATAAAATTGTGGTTCATTTATAATCCCTTTGTATTTATATATCTTTATGTATTATGATGAACTCAGATTGAAGTGTTAGATTTGAAAAATAATCCTAAGTTCCTCACATATAAGTCTTTATCATTTTTTGGAAGAAATGTTCTAAATTGCAAATCTGGACCAAAATTCAAAATTTATAGGAAGTTTGTTAATAAGCAGATTGAGGTAGATTATTAATGTTTGAAAATTTTTGTGGGGTATATTTTGTGAATGAGTTGTTGGAAATTTCTCCACAATAGACATATTTGAATGTCGACGTTTCGAGTCTACAAAAAGACCCATCGTTAGGACAAAGGTCGAGAAAAGAAAATGAGAAGGAGAGATATAGGTAGATTACATTATGAATTTTATTAGTTGGATAAATTTGGGCCTTTGGCAATCTAATGGATATCAAGAAAATCCCAAGGAAACAATACTCAAACCCCTGGATCACGATGGGACCCAATAAAGCACAGTCCTTGGAGCACCGTATTTCCATGGAACGAGCTGAGTACCATAGTGGGACCCATCGCCAATATATATATCAGGCAAGGTCAATCATATTTGTTTAGTAAAAGTTTTCATGTTCTATGAAATATAACCTCTATTGAATCTAGGTGTGGCGAAGGTGTGATGCATCCGGACCCACCCAGATATCTGGATTTATGAGTGATGTGGGGACCTTGCAGATTTAGAGTTATATTTGAATTCAAAAGTATCTGGGTGTAGCGGAAAAGTGGTAGATCTGAATCCATATAGATCTCAGATCACCGTATTTAGGTAAGCACTTCAGTCACAAGAGGATTTGGGATTCAACGCTTTTCGTTTAAACTAGGAGAATGTTGATTTATAAGGATGAGAGGCCTTAATGCCTTCAATATAAGTCATTAGTTCTAGCTATAGTCACATACCTAAGAGCTAAAGATTCTCAAAGATATGTTTGCGAATGAGATTTGGAAATTGTGGGTTACAATTTAACAAGACCAACTCACAATCTTGATTCATAAAGGCTGTGGGATTCCCCACATGAAAATCAAGGATGATTAAGCAAGTCAGAGCAGAGACAAGATTGGCATAGCCAAGCGATATTAGGGTTTATCCAGAGCATCCATAAAATCTTCTTCAAGTTGTATCAGAGCAACAATACACTCCTTGGGAATAAAGAGGAAAGGGAGTGATCGTAAGAAAATTGCAACTAGTAAATAAATTTAGAAGGATTGTCGTGAAGGAGCAGAGATCAAGAAAATTGTTCATGAAGAAGAATAGGCAAAAAGAGAATATTTTGGGATAGTTAGGGACAAGGAATAGTAGAGAATAATGAGAATAATTTCAGGCAAGGCAACTCAAGTAAGAATGCAAGGAGAGAATGAGACACCAAGACTCAAAATAGAGTAGAGGATTTGAAGCAGATTGAAGGGATACCAACCAAGAAAAAAAGTTGGAAAGATTGCGATTTTGAGATCTCAGTGGTGAGGAAACCTAGCAGGTAAAAAATCTTCAAATTTTATTTTAAGTTTAGCAAAAAGATAAGAAGAGTAGAGATAACAACTGTGGAAGAAGATATGGTGGTATTGACTATAACTAAGAGGGTTGTAATAAAAAACCAATAGTGTTCTTAAAATAAGTGAAGAGAACTAGTGAAGTTCTTGAGAAGTGAGTAGAGTGAAACAACTAGAGGAGCATAGGAAGCTTGAGAGGTTTTGAAGGAGGTGAATTTGTGATACCAAAAGGCCAAGCCTTGAGGAGAGCATCTTGTTGTATAATTTATGGTGTGTATTTGAAACTGCTCATGAAGTTTTAATCAAAATCACAAGACACAAACCTATTCTACTACTCTACAGAATTCAATTCACAATTTAGAACATAAATCAATGTGCAATGAAAAATAACACACATGCACATAGTATTTTTCTAAAGGAAAGAAATCTTCTAAAAACCCCTTTTCCTGCTTGCATTAATTTGATGAATAGAGATGTATTTCTATTGCTTTGCTCAAATGAGAATAACCTGCGATTGAATAACCTATCTCTCTACTCACTTAGAAGCTATGACCGAGACTTAGTAAATTTATTCCTCTTCTTGAGGCCCTATTTTCTTGCACGATTCCTTGACAGTTTAGGTCCCTATTATTTAGGATATTCCTCAAATTGATTGCACAATTCCCAAGGTTGACCATCTGATTGCATGCAAGACCTGTACACTCAAAGCTAGTCTAAAATTGATGTTACACTACTTTGGAATCTCCACCACAGCTAGCAAACTCAAATTATCTACATGCACTATCTAGTTTGGGCACACTAATCATTAATTGGATGATCCCTGAGTTAAACTGAAGTCCCAGTGCACAACTGACCTTCCATTAGTTCCTCCAACAGTTGGAACTAGTTTAACTAAAAACAAATTGAAATAACTGACCTTGATTGCTACAAATTAGAAATCACACATGCTTAACTGAACTCCAAGCCCTCCAACTCAAATTTACTGAGTAAACTGGGTGACCCAGGCCATGTCGCACAAGTTAACTACATCCAAGTTTTCTGCTAATCTAGAAATTTGAATTTTCTCAATTTAATCAAGGAAAAATCAAATTGAGAATTTCTTGCTGAATTATTCAACACTCCCTCTCATCAAGAAAGGGATTATCAACCACCCCTATCCTGTACCTATAGAACTCAAACTTCCCTCTTGACAAATACTTTGTCAAAATGTCAACATCTTGTTCCTATGTCAGAATGTAATGTAGCAACATTATCTTCCTATGCACATAGTCCCACAAATGGTGATATCAGATATCTATGTGCTTGGATCGATCGTGAAATATAGGATTCTCAGAGAGCTTGATGCAACTCTGGTTATCACAGTAGATCACAGTTGGATCCATCATCTGACCAAATCGTCCTACAAGTATCTTTCTCATCCAGATCACCTCACATGTTGCTTGACTTGCAACCATGTATTATGCTTTTACTGAGATGAGTGCCACAAATATTTTCTTCTTATTATACCAAGAAACCACTGCGGACCCAAAATTGAAAACTCCACTTAATGTACTCTTTTGGTTGGATGGAATTGATGGGCCTCTAAATTAGACATAAATTAAGGCCCATGCCTCTAAATTAAACATAAATTAAGGCCTATGACCATCCTTCAACACATTAAACCTCTCTTTTTGCATTAGATAATTTATTTTTAACTTTAATATATTCATTAGGAAGGTTTATGAATAATTGCATATTTGTGTCTAATATTTATTATTTTGTGGAATATTATGAGAATATTGGGTAGAATATGAAGATTTGGAGGAGGAGATAATTTAGGTACTTGTTCCCTACTACAGGAGGATCACTATTAAATAACAAATCGACAAGATATTATGGAATTATGGCACAGATTGTGGAACTCCAATGATTGAGAAAATCTAGGAATGTGTTCCCTCCCATTTAATGCAGATTCCTAGTATTGGGGACCGGATCCACTAATCAAGGGATTTTGGTGGGGAAAGATTCCTCCATTCATGGGGAATGATTCCTACTCATTTTGTATAAATACCAAGTCAAATTTACCTCTAGGGGGAGATTTTCATTAGTGTTCTTGTGGAGACAACTCGTATTTTTGCAGCTCCATTGTATTTTCTTGCAGGGATGTAATTCCATTGATGAAAATAATGAAGATTGGTGTCATGTTCAGCTTCTAAATCTTGTTCTCCTCCATAGATATATGAGTTTCCTTGGGCTTGGCCATCCTAGGAGCCTCAGAGCCCTTTTGTATCATTTTATTTCCTTATTTTCACTGCTTATTCACATGCATCTCTTATTTTTATTTCTTAATATTTCTACATTTAGTATTAATGATTTCTTGTTGTAGGATTGAATTAAATGGTTGATGTAAGTTATTTTGCAGGATCAAAAGCATTATTTCATCCTTGGAAAATCTTTTGAAGTTCATAGTAATCATTGAGTTTCTTGCATTAGTCTTCTTATTCCCAAATCTAGATTGTTGGACCTCCTTTTTAGCAAAGAATAATAAGTTTCTGCTATTTTTTAGATCATGAAAACAAGCTTCAATCGAGTTGGTTCTACATGCATTAGATCAAAAAAACATTCTAGTTCATAACAAAAATCATCCCATTGCATTTTCACTTGATTTGGTTAGGAATTTTTTAGATTTACTAGCTCACTAGTTCTCGAATTTCTAGATTTTCGACTAGTAATGTTTTTCTATCTTTTAGCATGGGTTAACAGAGGTATTTTTGAGTGATTCCACTTGGAATGTGGACCTAAGACATCCTAGTTAATAAAAAAAAATTTCCCATCCAATTTGGATTTGATTTTCTTGGTCATTCGATGAATTATAGTTAATTTGTACATCTTGTAGTAAATCACTATAGCATCCTGTAGGAAATCCAGTTTTGAGCCCGAATTGAGAAAAATCATCATTGAAATTGGGATTATGCCTCTACTTGACTCCATGCCATCAAGCCCATTTTAACCCTCTTTCTCCTCACTTAGGTCAACATTTTGCTAGTTTTCAAGGGTAGGATTTGATTTCCATTTCTTCTATCTTCAGTCTTAGATTAGATCTCATCAATGTTTTATATCATTCTACAAAGTTTTCCTCATGCATGAAGTAGACAACTAGCTCATGAAATTCTATTTCCTTTAGATAATTGAAATTATTCTTGCTTGCATGATTTTTGGGTAAATGTAAATGTTTGATGTAGTGCAAGTGTTTCAGAAGTACAGTGAGATTTCATAGACAACAACCTCATCCCAAATTCATCCAACTAATAAAATTCATAATGTAATCTACCTATATCTCTCCTTCTCATTTTCTTTTCTCGACCTTTGTCCTAACGATGGGTCTT
>Ga0181464_1000024_pt1 | contig 17095 bp, 9 predicted proteins | sample InSIn2gowninarea_FD_119074 | JGI IMG/M metagenome (GOLD analysis project Ga0181464, IMG submission 119074) | Clean room microbial communities from NASA Spacecraft Assembly Facility at Jet Propulsion Laboratory, Pasadena, California, USA -... ...
AGCGCAGTCAATTCCTAGGAGTGCAGGGTAGGGATTGTTTTCATCAACAATCTCTATTACTTCAAAATTTGCTAGTGCGCTTTCTCTCTCAATATCCACGGTTACTCCCTGCAGTCACCCCGTGGGTATGATTTTCTGCTAATTCGCCATCCTTAGCTAAATTAGAGACCATTGCAGTGCAGGTCTCCCAATTCGCTCCCATATTTGTTTCGGTAAAACATTTGCATCTGATCCCAAATACCGAATGACTTGATCCATCTCGTATTCTCTGATCTGCATGGTGAGTCTTATTTCGCACCCCGTCCTTGTGTTATTCTTTTTGATCTTGCAGACTACATGCGGTTCACCTAGTGCGGTCCCAACACATCTATTGATAAGTTTCTGTAAGCCTTTCATAGCCTTACTGTTGCATAGTAACTTCATATAGGTTTCGAGGAAAGTTGTCAGCACAGAGGGGTCCATCTCTAGCTCTGGTTTATCTTTGCTTCCTAAAGTAGAGGCTTGAGCGAAGCTCTTCTTAGCTTCCATGAAGGTTTCCCGAGTGCGCTCCAAATCAAACTCAGCCTCTTTTGCCAGGGCTTTGCGAACCCATGTATTGCCTTCTGGCTATTTCCCCTTGTCATCTCCCATTGCGATTCCACTTTGAAGCACTATATTTACGTTCAGATCTTCCTTGCATGGCTCAAACCTCATCATCTACAAGTTCTGAGTCGGGGGAGGAGGCAGTGCTCCTTTTTCATGTATCTTGGTTATTAGTGTAGGACAATCTTCGGTTTCATGATCAAACAACATGTAATACTTGCACGACGGGTGCGTTGGATTAGTGCAATCGTGGGCATAGTGTCCTGACCCTCTGCAATTGTAGCAAATCAATTGCCCACGACCTCTATTAGGTCCTCCTCCACCTCGGCCTCTTCCACGCCCCTGAAATCCTATCTATGCCATCCTTGAATTCTAGTCAAGGGACCACATTTCGGCCTGAACTCTGTAGGCGAAAGTTCTATCCATCATCAATTCATAGCTCCTGCAAGTACACTCATCATGTCATACCGATCTGCAAAAGTTGTAGAACAATTGCTGTGGAGTTTGTGTATACTTCTATAACAAGTGGCAGTTATCTGTAGCATGTTTTCCGGCTATTTGACAGATAGCACACCACAAAGTAGGCATCGCGCTAGGTCCTGCTTGAGCTTCCGGCCTTAAAGGCATTGGTCCTCCTCCTGCAAGGTAATTTATAAAGATCAGGCAATGGTCTTTGTCATGACCTTGACTCTTGCATTTCATGCACCATACTTCTTCGCGTACGTCTAACTGAACCGTCCTATCCTGCTTCAAGATTTGCATCTCAAGGCACAGATTCTTCAGCTGTGCATGGATATGCTGGACTCCTATGTTAGGATCCTGCATCAGAGTCTTGTGTAGTCTCATGGAAATCTCCAAGGATTCTGCCTGAGTTGTTATCTTCTGCTACGACAATGCACTTCTTAGGTGTGGTAGTAGCGAAGCCACAAACCACTTGCGATGCTGTCCATCCGTCAAATTCATGTTTGCTTCGCAGATCGTACATTTCAGCCTCTGATCTAGTTCCCAAGGAATCTCGCCTGGTAGCATTGTGATCTCTTTAAATCTCATAATCGACTGCACTTCATATTTAGGCCTGCTAAATTCCCTATTCAGTGCTTCTTGGATGTACGCTACTCTAGCATTCAGGTTATCACTGGAGTACTTAATATACCAAGTCAGTGCATGATCTTGCAGAGCACTAACTAGTTTTGCCTTCTTTATGTTATCATCTGTAACATCTTGAGCTTTCCATACAACCCTCACAACGAACTAGAATTGGTCCGAGTCCTCATTTCCCAAGCCTTTGAAAAAAGGCAACTTCACTGTGTTTGCCATACTGAATCACGGTGGTGGCGGAGGTGGTATGAGTGAAGTTGGAGGTGATGGCGGTGAAGATGGAGGTGGTTTGGGTGAAGGTGGTATTCATGGAAATCCTTGTATTTTCAATTGAATAACACTTCGTGGAGAGACCTTCGTGATCCCTTCTTCGTCCCCTCATAGAGGTGAAATCAAGGGGCTATGCTTTGGACCCTTATTTCCTTTGTTTCTGTAAACCTTTCCACTTCACGTAGCCCCGAACATCAAGGTAGCTACATAAATTATTTTTTGCACAACAACATTTTAATCCAAGTATTGAGAGATTTTACATACTTACCTCACGGTCCTTTGAAAAAGTGTCACTCTGCCTCACTATAGCTGACTGAGGTGTCGACCATGAAATCAGTAACAAATCCTCCTATAATGCGATCGAGCCAATGATTGATGGGTGTGCGATCTTATCCTCGGCTTCCACCTTCCTTGGTGCCTTCTAGCTTCGCAATCCACTCGTATAGTTTAGTAGGGAAAGAGGCAAAAAATATTTCATGGATCTCTGTATACAGGTATTGGTCCAACCATTGTTCTTTTGACAGTCACAAGTTTCTGTTTTCTTGTGTCGCGAACTTGTGAATCCTTCCGTCCAACCAACCTTTGATTTCTTTCTCAGTTGGATTCCAGTGATACGACATCACACATCCCTCATGCAGATTTAGGTCCCAACAATGGAACCATTTGTTGGCTTGTGGGGGCCTGACCTGGGTTTAGTGTTAGATAGCCAAAAAAATCCCTACACTACTGACCCTTTCGGCATTAGTCTACGGAGCGCGAATTGAAGTCTCACCTGAAGCAGTATGGGGGAATGCTAGAACCAATTTTCCACACACTTGAGATGGTTGTGATGTCAGTTTATTCCAATTATACTTGCCTTCGTGCAAGTTTCCTTCCGAGCCACCAGTTCTCTCTAGGAGACCAGATGTTGTTGGAGTAGTTGTAGATAGTGTATTTCCCAGCTGCCACCTGGAGGCGGGAAGAAAAGATGATGTCGTTCGTCTTGAGAAATTGTTGGGCCATCTCAGCCGTGGAGGCGACTACACAGGGAACGTATCCAAGTATCATATACACGAGTGGTCCATACGTCTTGCAGAGTCGATCTAGGGACCTATGAGGCAGTTTTCCCATGAGACGCAGGTGCCCACTTATGGGCCAAGGATGGGGACCGGGTAACAACTTCAAAGAGGGCTGAAGTCCCCTATAAATAAAATAAGCAGATACGATGGCCACTATAAGATAGCCGAGAATTCACATATCTCCAGTGGCGAACACCCGCTGCAAATCCATGGCAAAGTAGAAGATCAAAACTCTCAACATTTAGAAACTTGCTGCAAGAACTAACTTGCTCCGTGCTATGGTTTGTGATAACCCAGGAGAGCAGCATGGTTATATGGCAGAAAAATGGAATAATTTGTCTACACTATACCTCCATTTTCATTCCATCACTGTCTTTGCATTTTCCACTAAGGATACATTTGCATTCAAACTATGCATTTCAATGGTTGAAGACACGTGTATAAGCCTCTTATAATACATAGATGGGTTAAATGTAGTTTAGTATCGACAAATCATTGGTTCCAATCTTGTTAAATATTAATTATTGTGCATGCTGTGACAGGTTTTGTCACGTCACGTCACATCACACACACTTTGTCACTTGTGTGACCAATTTGATGAGAATGTAACACCTCCTCTCACATCAAAATATCTGCCAAAATTGCGTATAGGAGTTTGTTACGCCTTTCTTCTGCGCTGTACAACCAAAATATCACCTCTGAAAACATACGTAGACGCTAGTCACTGTACCTCCAAAAACGAAGGGATATGCATGACTAGAAAATTTTGGAGGCAGTATTTTTAATGTGATTATTCTATTATATTCTTCTGCGTAAAGAAAATGGATGATAAGCCCATGCTCTCACACTTTCCGTCTTCAATATTCGAAGTTTGAAAAGTATTCCTCGAGTCGATTCACAGCCATTGTAAAGGGCGTCTGTCAAATCACCATTTTTAAATAAAATTGGTCAGTCTTTGTTCAAAAATGCGAAAATTTAGCACTAATTTAGTAGGGTTTGACTGAACCTTCTTAAATTTGCATTTTACAGCGTCGTTAATGTTTATGTTTATTTTCCAAGGGTGGCTTGATTTTTCAACATTTTGCGTTTGTAGTCTGAGTTTTCTTTAATGGTGATATATTGTTTTTAAAATATATTTTAAAATGTATACATTGATTTAATATTTTGATTTTTTTGGATATTAAAATTAGCAATTGCATAGAGAGGTGTAAAGGAACACCAATAATAAGAGTAGAGGACTTAAAGGGAATTACATAGACGAGAGTGATATAGGGAAAAAAAGGAATGTAGTTGAGGTTGAAAAGTCAATATTGCATGTTATTTTTTTATTTGTCATTTTTGTTGATTTTCCATGAGTAGCAGTTGTAAGAGATGCAAAGCATTATTTTGTTTTTATATCAAAGTGTTTGGAAGTTGTAAATGTAAATTGTTTTGGAAAACAATTGGTATTAATAATATAGATATAATTTCCATGGGTGTGAGTAGTTTTTTTTTAAGGATGTCAATTAGATTAATTTTGCAATTGGCAATTAAGTTTGGAAAATGCTTATTACAGTTGTCCTTTATAAATAAAAATTTGTTTTTTTTACAACGAGTGTCATATTTCATCAGATGTTGGTCTAGGAATGAAGAACGACATACTATATCAGTGTGTTAAGTAGCATTAGTAACTAGTTGTACCCAAGTATTTATATTTTTTGTAGAAAAGACATGTCTAGTGTGTTTTACTTGTCATTTTTGTTGATTTTTCATGACTAGCTGTTTCGTAAGAGATTGAAAGCATTATTTTTTTTTAATATGAAAGTGTTTGAAAGTTGGTAACTTTAAATTGTTTTGGAAAATAATTGGTATAAATGTAATACTATAGATATAATTTCCATGGGTGTGAATAGTTTTTTTTCAAGGATGTCAATTATATTAATTTTGCAATTGGTAATGTAGGTTGGAAAATGCTTATTAAAGTTGTCGTTTATAAGAAGAAGAATGTGTTTTTTTTTGCAATGAGTGTCATATTTCACTATATGTTGGTATAGGAATGAAGAGCGACCTACTGTAGAAATGTGTAAAGTAGCATTAGTGATTGGTTATTCCCATGCATTTATATTTTTTATAGAAGAGACATGTTCAATGTGGAAGTTGTAATTATTTGTCTAATTAGTTGGGTATTTATATGCGTTAGCAGTAGACGATTGCATCAGTTTTATTTGTGAATGATGTTGTTTGTGCTTTTGATTGAAGTGGAAATAGGTAGGGACGAGGAGGAGGATGTGCCCTAGATATAATCTGGGATTGAAAGTAGTTCATTTGGGTTTGGCTAATCTCATCCATGGATTCCACTAGTTGGGTAGAACCCCAAGGACTTGGATATGGGCGAGACCTTTGGGCTTTCCACCCCTAAAACACACCCTCTCGTTGCAATGGCCCAACCTCGCATCTCTACAATATCTTGTCCTCTGAACAGGACACCTAGATATGTAATATCTATTAAAGCTCCACTAAGAAATGATGGAGCTTTTGTCGCTTCACTAAAGCGCACATTAGTAATATCTTGAGCTGACATGTAACTATCTTTTTATTAAATATTTTTAGTAAATGTGCTTTCAATTTTAAATTTGTCCTGATTTTTAATGGAAATATTAAAAATAAATAATGATTTTGTGGTGCATCTCAAGATAAGTTTTTTTCTTTAAAATGAGTTTCTCATTATTTTATATTTATCGGAGTCAGCTTTAAAACTGAATTATAACCAACTACTTTCACATAACAAAAACAAGTGTCACATAAAAGGTACCAACCCAGAAGGACCACGGAACGATCTCAGTGGCTTCCAATGCTTTTTCTTTTCTGTCTCACACATCCAGCATTCAAAATTGAACACGTTACAACGCGTCTAGAGCCCTCTAGCACGTCATAGAAGTGCTTAGCAAAATTTGGGCATCAATTTTTATTTATTTATTTATTCTTATATTTCTGCAGGTTTAAATTCTTTTTAAATGAAATTATAACATGTCGTAGGAAGGGCTACCATTTCGCCTGACATTTTTTTTAATTTAAGTTATGTATTGTGTTACCTGCCCTTGGCTGCAAGTTGCAACTTATTGTACTCTAGATGAGTATAGACTTAGAGTCTAGGGTAGGTAAGCAGCCAATTGGATGAGTTTGCTTCAAATTACAACTTATTGTACTCTGGATGAGTATACACTTAGAGTCTAGGGTACGCAAGCAGTCAGCTGGATGAGTATGGATTTAGAGTCCAGGGTACAAGCAACAGGAGGTTGTTGCAGTTATAAAAACAAGGCATGAGGCTCTCGGTCACTACAAGAATAAAAAACAAGAATCAAAACATAACATAACATGTATAAAGCATCTTCTCTCCTCTTTTTGAGTGATGCTTAAAATGAAATACAAACTCATAGTCCTTTCTAGACATTCATGAAAGCCGAGTCTCTCCTTTCTTAACCTCGCCATCTTAAAAGAACAAAAAGTCTCCATAACAATTTATTGGATTGCACGGCATTTTATTCTCTGATTTTCTTCTATTTCAGGTCATTTTCAATGTTTTTAGCTTTGCTTTCATCTGCATGTTTTTTGAAATCTCAGAATGCTTCCATTTGCAAGTTTTTGAAATCTCCGAAATAGAGATTGAGTCGTGCCAAAGAATATAGGGTTTAAGGGCAAAACCCTAAGGTCAAGGTTCAATAAAGTGAAGAATGGGGTTCCAGATCCAACCCCATGGTGTACAGGCCATGTTGAAGGAGGGGCACAAGCTCCTCTCTAGCTTAGATGAAGTCATCCTCAAAAACATCGATGCTTGCAAGCAACTCCATCTCTCCCAAATCACACGCACTTCTCTCGGCCCGAATGGTATGCATTTGCTATTTTATTCACTCACAATTCTTACTAACTTTATCCTAGTTGATTTCCCCTAACCTTGTATCCATGAAGCTATTGTTCAAAATATAAAAAGCTGAGGCAAAGGCTCTGGGGTCACGACCATTTTTGTAAATCCAAAACCTTTTAGTGAGATTTTTAGTGTCTGGGGATTTTTGGAGAAAATTATAAAATAATTTAGATGCAAATCTAAAGAGAAGATGTAAAGTAGTAGGTTTACATAGGATATTAGAATGCTCCTTTGCACAATAGAATAATCAACAGAGGGCAATGACCATTTTCTGGAGAATTTTGGTGAGGAATCTGAGAATTTTTTGAACTCCGATATAGTTTCATTATGATGGGCTTCTAAGTTTTCAATGTAATCAATGAAGACTTTAGCACCTAAACTTGGATGAATTTTATTTAAAGATTTGTGGTTAAAAGTGAAATATGCTTCAGAGTTGCCCAAGTGAAAGTGAAAATAAAAACCAATGAATGATAAGCAACCCTATGTTATTCGGAGCAGCCAAGTGTCTTATCCTCTCCACCAAGAACATGATGAACCCCTCTCCACCAGGGACAGGATGAACCTTCGTGAACTAAATGGGCATGTATGCAACTAAAGTAATAATATATTGACTCTTTGTTTGTATCTTTACGATAGATAGATTTGGATTTGAACAAAGGATAACTCATTTTTTTATTTATTGGTATTATTTTTTTACGTTCAAGAGAGGAACTCTTTAGGAAATAGGCTTTCTTTCTTACTTGGGTTTAAGTAGAGATAGGTTGAAAGAGTAAATGGAAGAATAATAAGGTTAAATATTGAAAGTCTATTTTTAGTTCTTGTAAGTCTTATAGAAGTTATGTTAAGGTATTAATTTTTTTTATATATTTTCCTTTTACAAGTATAAATATTGAGATGACTCCAATGACATTCATAGATGTTTAAATAGGTCTAGTGTGATGATGTTTCAACTAAATAGAATGAAAAATATTATTCGATTGTAGAAAAGAAATGTTCATTTTTAATACATCTAATTAATATCTTAGTATATTTAGATGAATAGGGATAGTCTTAATTTAAAATTTTAAAGATTTAAAAGGACATTATTTTATTTTGGAACTTTTTTATATGGAGGGTTTATTTAATATCTACTTGTCAATAGATGTACAATTTTTTTTATAACTTTTCATCTTTGAAGGGTTAGAAGTATATATGCCCTTCCAAATAAAAATAAGACTAGCTCATCAAATTTGATCACTGCTTATGAAACTTTTATAGTGTTCTCCTGCTAAGGGTTGGAATTTCAAAATAGACATGTATGGTTTTAGGCCTACAGATCCATTTTTATCTTTATTGTTCAACGAATTTTTTTACGGTTTTATAAATTTAAAAATGATATTTGATGCGCAAATCACCCAGTGATATGCCTATCAATTTTCATTCTAACTAGACAATGTCATATATTTATATACATACAGAGAGTGAGCATTATATACTTATTTTAATTTTGTGTGGTAAAGGATTGAAATGATAGAAAAAATATGAAATGTTTTTTAATTATAAAAAATTGAGTAAAGGTTTGTATTTCAAGGTAATATATTATATTTAATGTTTAATAGATTTATGGTTAATATGAGTTTTAGTTAGTCAAATATTCACTGTTTTTTTAATTTTATTTTTGGGTATTTTATTTTGTATTTTTATTTGTATGTTTTTCATTGTAATATTATAACTTTTAATGCTTATATTAGCAATGTATACTTGTAAATATGAAGAATGATTAAAAACTCAACAATGTAATATGTATAAAAATGAAATACATCATTCCTTATAGATAATTAAGGATAAAGTAATGGATGGCACTGATTCCAAGGGAGGGGGTTAATGGTGGGGTCCAAAGGAAATTGTACATGTCTAGAGTCCTATGCAACCTTCATAAAACATTTTGTCATTAATTAATTACCTCATTTGACTTACTCAAACCTAATCAATTAATTAACTACCTCATTTGAATGATTAAAACCCAATCAATGCATATATATGTAAGAAGTTGGAATAGTAATATGACTTAGTTATGGAAGCATTTGATAATCATGTATGTAAGAATTGGGTGGGTGGGTAATCTTACCTATTTAACACAATATGGAATGAGTGCAATTATTTTTAGAGAATTATGAGAACCCAACATGCATGAAAGAATAAGGAAAAGGGAAATCACCTTCATAAAACATTTTATCATTAATTAATTACCTCATTTGACTTATTAAAACCTAATCATTGAATATATGTAAGAAGTTGGTGGAGTACTAATGCCATTTAGTTATGAAAGCATGGGATAACCATGTATGTAAGAAGTGGTGGGTGCACAATCTTACCTATTTAAGACAATATGGGATGAGTAAATTCATTTTTAGATAATTATGAGAACCCAACATGCATGAAAGAAAAAGGAAAAGGGAAATTCAAACAAATGAGAGGAATATATTCTGGTAAGAAAAAAAAGAGGGGAAAACTATTGTTTTGTGGTTAGAAAAAGAGACAACCATATTGTGTGTAAAAATACAAAATTCTAGAGCTAGGATTTTTATTGAGGAAACTTTGTTGAGAAATACTATAGGCCCTATGTAAAGGCTATAGTGAGGACTTCATTTATCATTGGAATTTCTAGAACCCTTAGATGAAATATTCTTAACTGATCTATGCTAGAGCCTTGGAGGGGATGGAGGTTATTTGAGGGAATATGGTGTAGAGAAGGAAATCTCATCCTTTAGGTTGTGTAAATCAATGAGGAAATGAGACGAGTGGTTGGAATTGTTGTAGAAATCATAATACTATGACTTTACTGGATATTAGGTTGTTTGTATGGATTGTAGATGTAATGTACCTAGAGAGGATAATGGATATAATATGACCATAATAATAGGGAATGACCACTATGTAATTAAAAGGAAATACTAAATAATAATATATATTTGGCATACACCCATAGGAATCCTCATGAGAAAAGTATAAATATACATAATATAACAACCCCAGGTTAAAAGTTAATAAAGGAAAAATAAGACCAAGTTCAAGGGACACTTATTCCAAGCTGAATGTTGGGTAAAATATCCTAGTGGACATCATTTGTTGTGTATTATGTCTAAGGAGAAATTGGAAAAGGCAATGGCAAATGCTTTGAAAAGGAAAAAATGTATTATTAACATTTTATTTATGAAAATAAAGGAAAATAAGAGAAAAGGGAGGTGAAAGGTCATAGGTTGCATGTGAGTAGGAAATTGAAGGAAAATAGAGGAAAAATGAAAAAATTAGAGGCATCAATAATAAAAAGACATTATAGCATCAGTTGGTAGCCTTTTCTCAGTTCATTTTTAGAATTGGTTTTTAGAGAGGAGAAGAGAACCAAGAGGAGAAGGAAAGCAAGGAAGGACAAGGAAAGCAAGGATCAAGCAAGGAAAGGTTGGTTCAAGAAGCTTCAATGGAAATACTTGTAATTAACAAGTTGCATGTATGATTTCCTAGTTGGTTTGGCATGCATTGTACATGCATGCATTTATTTGGTTTCATTGTTGTCGGTGGCATGGATTTTTTCGGGTTTTGATAGTAGTTTTTAACCTTTTCTTGCCATTTCTGGATAGCAATGGTGTGATGGTATTCTTTCTTGGTTGAGATTTCTATTGTTGGAACATTTTGGATTTGGGTGAGGTGGCCTCAGGAATATCCCAAGGGTTGCGGGTGGAGATGGTTTTCTCTGGGAAGACCTCGGCAGGTGGGTGGAGATAGAAAAATTCCTCAAGGGATGGTGAAGGAATTTTGAGGCATCCAAGCTTGGTTTTGTTTTGCAATCTCGAGACCGGTTTAGGTGAGATCACAATATGGTGAGGGTGGAGGTGGTTTAACCTCTAGATTCCCTTGGTTGTTTATGGATTGATTTATCCCATCAGATCCACATTCATGCTTGGAATATGGCACATGGGTGATTGGATAAAAGAAATATTTGGTTCCACACAATCTATGGTAGGGTGGTACGTGGAAGTCCCTGAATTGGTTAGCTTTTGCATATGGTTAATAAGAGCTAAGTTTCTCTTGCCTTTGATAAATAAATGTACAATTTATTATGTGGCTTTAATGGTTGTTATATCATTGTTATCTATTTGGTTATATGGTGGTTATAAACATGGTTATATGACAGATACAAGTATGACTCTTATCACATTTCACTGATGGGTGTTTGGTTAACGAATTCATTATCAAATTGGAGTTATGACAACTATTGTGAGAAGGCATAAATCATTCTTATTAAATTTCAGATAAGTTTTTAGATCCTTATGTTCAGATATGCATTCATGACCTGTAGGTTGCATGTTCATCATGTGTTTGACGAAATGTTAGTCCTAGTTGGGAGAATTCAGGTCAATTCCTAGTTTTGGTTTTGGTTTGGAAGCCTTGTTTCTATGTGATTCATCATTCCTGGAAGTTTCACTGGGTCTTGGGTAGGGGTACGAGTCTTAGCCCTGAAAAAGTGGCTCAGAATTCAGGGTCACTAGCATAGAACTAATTGAAAAAGTCTAGAGTCACTTGGAAGAAAGCCTATGAGAGTGACCAGAGGAGTACAATCATTTGGATGCCTTGGCAAGGGAGTGACTGAGGCTCTAGATCAGTGAAACATAGAGTTAACTCAATATTGGGCACCTGGAGGGGTTGGGTTACTCCTGGAGGTCTTATGGAACCTAAGGGAAGTCACTAAGTTCTTAAGTTGTTGACTCCATTTCCTTAAGGTCATATAAGAGGTTGAGTCTTATCATATTGACCCTCAGCTCATGTTTACCCCAAGCAAACCAGTGAAAGTGGGTAAATGTGGGAGGAGGAAGTTACACATAAGTATCATTGTATTAGAGGGTGTTGAATTGTATTATTATGTAGAAACATGCCTTGTGCACTGATTCATTCCATAAGAGGTATTTTATGGAATTACCGTATCTTAATGGTTTTCTTTCTTATATTATTTTGTTGTTCATAATGAATGTCTTAGATATTTTTTGGTATTTAATGATTCATCTTGGAATTTTGACGGTGGATTCTCCCTTATATATTTCAAGTTTTAATGCTAGTGACATTAAAGATATTTCATGGATATGAAGTGACAGAACCTTTAGGCACACGTTTGACAATGGATTCTTTCTTATATCTTTGGAGTTTTAATGCAAGTGGCATCAAATATATTTCTTGGATATCAAGTGAGAGAAAGTTTAGCCACAAATTGGATATTTTTATTTCTTTTTACTATTTTTTTATGAAAAATGACAATGGAATCATTTAGGTCAATTTATAAAATTTTCTATATACAACTTGGAGAATTTATCCTAAGATTTGAATTTCTCTTGTAAAAATCCAATTTCAAAAAATAAAAAATCATCCAAAATGGAGTTCGAGAAGTGGTCTAAAGGTATTTTCGTGATAATAATGAATTTTGTAGAATATATATCTTTTGATAGAGTGCATATATTTTGGTCAAACCAAGGCTAACATATCTATAAAGAATTTCGATTTTTTTAATTAAGGTCATAATAGCCAATTATAGAAGTATAACGAAAGTTATGATTGTTTTATATTTTAGCTCGAAACCCTACATTAAAGAAATTTTGAGGTCTAAAATGGGCCTCTGAAGGGATATTATAAAATATTAGTGGAAACAATAAAATAATATTAGATTACATCATCAAATTTTAGAGGGAAAAAACAAAAAAATTACATTTTAAACTCATATCTGAACATATCTCCCTATGGTTTTACTCAAATTTCAAGCAAGAGCACTCATTGGATGCATAATTTAATTCAAAATCTAAGGAGTTGTTGAAAATGCAACAAGAAATTCTCAATTTGATTTTGCCTTGATTAAATTAAGAAAAATTAAATTTCCACATCAACAAACAACTTGGATGCAGGTAACTTATGTGACATGGCTTGTGTCACCTATTTTACTCAGTAAATTCAAGTTGGAGGTGTTCGAGTTCAGTTAAGAATGTTTGATTGCTTATTTGTAGCCAAAGTTTGTTATCTCAAGTTGTTTTCAGTTAAACTAGTTGCAATTGTTGGAGGAACTAGTGGAAGGTCAGTTGTGCAGTGGGACTTCAGTCAAACTCAATGATCATCGAGTTAACTAATCAATCAACCCAAGATAGCTAGTGCATGTTGATAATTCGAGTTACCCAGTTGAGGTGGAGATTTCAAGGCAGTGTAACATGAGTTGTAGACTATTCCAGAGTGTATAGGTGTTGCATGCAACCTGATGATAAACTTGAGAAATTGTGCAATCCATTTTGGACAAATTCTAAATAATAGGGGACTAATTTACCAAGGATTTGTGCAAGAAAGTAGGGGCTCAAGTAGAGGCAAACATTGACTAATTTTAGGTGAGATCTTCTCATTCAGCAAAGAGATACGTCATTCACTTTAGGGTGTGCTTAGTTGAGCAAATGAAATTGTAATACATCTTTATTCATCATATTAATGCAAGCAGGAAGTTTTGTTTCTTGCATATTTATTTCCCTAAGAAAAACATTCTATGCATGTGTGTTATTTCTTATTGCATGTTTAAAAATTTTGTTCTATATTGTGAATGTCTTGCCATTTTGATTAAAACTTCATGACCCGTTGCAAATTTGCACCATAATTTCTACATGGTATCATATCCAAGTTATGGTTAGGCCAACCAAATTATTTTGGAAGTCAGCTATGCATGTTTTATGGTACTTCTGAGACATTACCCAATTTAGACTATGATACAAACATACAAAGGGAGTGAAGTTGTGGGGCTTCACGAATATAGATTGGGTAGGGAGTCCATTAGATTGAAAGAGTACATCAGGTGGAATTTTCATTGTTGGGTCCAAAACTAGTACATCAGGAAGCAAAGATGTGTGGCATTCAACTCATCAGAAGCAGTATACATGGCTGCAAGTCAAGTAGCATGTGAGGCAACATGGATGAGAAAGATACTTGTTGGATTGTTTGGTCAGATGATGGATCCAACTATGATCTACTATGACAATCATATTTGCATCAATCTATCTGATAATATTGTATTTCACAGTCTATCCAAGCATATAGATATCATGTATCGTCATTTATGGGACTGTGTGCAGAGGTGAATAATGTTGCTTCAGTACATTCTGACAAAGGAATAAGATGCTAACATTTTAAAAAAGCCCTTGTAAAGAAGGAAGTTCAAGTTCCACAGGTACATAATAGGGGTTGTTGATAATCCCTTTCTTTTTGAGAGGAAGTGTTGAAAAATGCAGCAAGAAATTCTAAATTTGATTTCGCCTTGATTAAATTGAGAAAATTCAAATTTTCACATCAACAGACAACTTAGATGAAGTTAATTTGTGTTACAGGGCTTGTGTCACCTAGTTTACTTAGAAAATTCAAGTTGGAGGAGTTAGAGTTCAATTAAGCATGTTTGACTTCTAATTTGTAGCAATTAAAGTCAGTTATCTCAAGTTGTTTTCAGTTAAATTAGTTCCATTTGTTGGAGGAACTAGTGGAAGGTTAGTTGTACAATGGGAATTTAGTCAAACTCAATGATCATCTAGTTAACTGATAAATCAACCAAAAATAACTAGTGCATGTAGAGAATTCAAGTTACCAAGTGGAGGTGGAAATTGCAAGGAAAACTACTATGTGCATGTGTGTTATTTCTTATTGCATGTCTAATTTTTTTGTTCTAGATAGTGAATTAATTTCCACAAAGCAATAGAGTAGGTTTGTGTCTTGTGTTTTTTATTAAAACTTCATGAGAAGTTGCAAATATAGACCATAATTTCTATATGGTATCATAGCAGGATTCATATTAGAGTAGGAATTTCGAAGTTGCTTCTCAGGAGGTTTGAATTTGGAGTTCCATGTGGCAGCATCTCTTAAGAGCTGAGAAGATGGCCTTCAATGGACTAATCCTAGAGTATGCTTTGGAAGGCACCTCTAATTTTGTTGCATGGAGAAAGTATTGGATGACAACAAATTTCAAGAATAGATCAAGACAGATGTTGCAAAACCACCAAAATTTGATACCCAAAACCTTGCTCAGTTGAAGAAAGATGAAGCCAAGGTGAGGAGAATAATCTTGGAGGGAGTACGAGATTACATTGTCTCAAATCTCTATGGAAAATAAACTTCATTCACAATGTGGAAAGCACTAACAAAATTGTTTGAGAATAATAGGGACCACAAAAGTGTTGAAAAATGCAACAAGAAAATCCTAATTTAATTTTGTCCTTGAATTAAATTAGGAATTAAACTATAATTCTAATTCTCATAGAAAATTGTAATAGTTAAGTAAGTTATTTTGACTTAGTTGAATCATTTAATTTTAGTTGGGAGTCTATACAGAGTCATGTAGTGCAGTTCCTAAATTTTAGGGGCTGAGGTTGAGTTCTTTTGAGTTGTAATTATTTAATTCAATTTAACTGAGTTAAATTCAGTTAAACTAGATCCAACTAATGGAGGAATTAATGGGAGATCCAGTAGTGGGGTGTAATCTACAATAGTGGGGTGTAACTAGCACTGCTCAACTAGTAAACAAAAGATTCACTCATAATTAACTCATGCATGTTAGATTAGAGAAAGACCCAGTTGAGATTAGAGTTCAGGGACAATGTACTATTAATTGTATAACATCTGAATTGTATACGTGGTGCATGAAATCAGAGGAAGGCTTATGATGGATTGTGTTTTTATGGATGAGGAATTTCCCAATTAAATATGGGTTAATTCCCTAGGAAATTGCGCAAGAAAATAGTAGCTTGGCAGGCAATAGATTTGGCTGAGTATTTGCTGGAGCTTGTTTGTGAAATATTGAGATAGATTGAGATAGTGCAGGGGTTTCTCGGGCTTGAGCAAAGAATTGTACTCTTCTAATACTGTTTGATTAATGTAATATACAGATAGCAGGGTTTCTTAGTTGTTTCTTTCCCAAAAAAATTATTGTGTTATATGTGATTGAATGCTTTCTCTTTTATTCTGCATGATTTCATCGATCAATTATTGTTTTTGTTGATGAGTAGAGTAGATTGAAGTCAATTGTTTTAGCATATTACAATCTACAGTTTGAATCTACAAGGAATTTCTACATGGTATCAGTGCTGAAATCACTATAGAAGAGGAGAATATGAGTTTGTCGTTTGTAGGAGAAACCGAATTTGCAGTATCATACTTCAGAGCCAGCAGGATGTCATTCTACAAATTGAGACTCAAATATGCCCTTGAGGGTAGTTCAAACTATATTTCTTAGAAGGACAGGATGGAGGTAGTGTTGGAAGACAATGAGCTTAAGAAATTCATAGACGAAGATATTCCTAAACCAGTTGATGCTTAGGATCTGGTAGGGTGGAGAAATTGTGTGGCAAAGGTGAGAAGGATTATCCTAGAAGGAGCTCACGATCATATTTTCTTGAACCTCCATAGTAAGGAAACTCCATTTACAATGTAGAAGGACTTGACGTACCTGTTTCAAAATAGTAGTGGTCACATGAACCTGGCACTGAAGGACAAACTCACAAAGATCAAGGAAAATGAGTATAAACTTGATATACTTACGCCTCTATAAAAAATCAATCTCTAAGGGAATGTTTCAGATTCCAACAAGATTATGCAAAATAAAGATTCTTTGGAATATTTCTCTCTCAATATTCATGCCTTAAGATTCCACTCCTAGTTTCCAACAAGTCATGGTTCCACTCTGGCTTTGGGTTCCACGACCTCCACTCTCTCTCATGCTCTTCTATGGAATGAAATGTTGTGTTTAAATAGAAATTGGTAGGGCGGATATCCCAAAATGACTTTTGGGCATGTTGGTTGTCATGTATATATTAAAATCTTGGTGGTTAAGGAGTTCCTTCATTCGGAACCCATGCCCTTCCATTTTATAATTAAAAAAACATATAATTGTTTCCACCACTGATACATATTTAATTGTTTCTTGAACCATCCATAACAACCTTTATTTTTGTATGGTATTATTACCATACACCTTTTCATGCATTTGTTGGTCTTTTCATAACCACATTTTATAAAACCATATTTTATATATGATTTTTATTATATAACCATATTTAATAACAACCATATTTTTTTATTTTTTTTTATATGATATTTTTAATATATATATATATATATTATTTTATATGATATATTTTTTCTATCTATTTAT
>Ga0181464_1000496_pt1 | contig 17050 bp, 13 predicted proteins | sample InSIn2gowninarea_FD_119074 | JGI IMG/M metagenome (GOLD analysis project Ga0181464, IMG submission 119074) | Clean room microbial communities from NASA Spacecraft Assembly Facility at Jet Propulsion Laboratory, Pasadena, California, USA -... ...
CGCACAAAAGGTATCTACAAATAAATTTTTAAGCGGTGAGGCTGTTTGACATCAGTTAAATGAGAGAATTGAGTTTACTAAAAAGATAGGTAGACATTATATGCATATAGTAGGTGACATAAAGCTTCCCAAATCAGCTGACGTTTCTGATTTATACATACAGTGTAATGAAGCTGCATCTATAAACTACCAGGAAGATGACAAAAAAGTTGTTTTACGTCAGGGAGGTATTATATCCTCCAATTCTTACTTTAATTCATTTTATGAGAAATTTAATACTAAGTATACAACTCTTAGCTCTATCTACTATGTGCTTATAATGTCTACCCATTTTAAAGTTTCTGTTTACAGAGAAGTTAACGGGAAAAATAAAAAAGAGATTATTTATCAAGAAAAGTTTGAGAAATGTCAATTCTCAAACCCTATAAAAATCTTACCAATAAATCTCCTTCAAAATGAAAACGCTGGCAGAATATATTTTGAAATAATCTGTTCTAGTGAACAGGGTGCATTTAAAGAAGCGTGCATAGCAACTGATGAAAACAAAACTAGAGAAGTATCGTTAGCAATTATAATTTGCACATTCAAAAAGGAGGCTTATATAAAAAATACCTTGACTACTATTTTTCAAGATAAACTACTACAAAGTAAGAATTTCAAAATATTTGTTGTTGATAATGGTAGAACTTTAGACGAAGCTGATTTCAGAGAGGCAAAGCTGAAGCTAGTTCCTAATATAAATGCGGGTGGAAGTGGTGGTTTTACTAGAGGGCTAATTGAAGCTTTAGAGGAGAACGTCTACTCTCATTTTTTGCTTATGGATGATGATATAGAGTTAGAAAGTGAATGTATTTATAGGTTATTTTCTTTGTATGAGTACGCCAATATTGATTTTGCAGTAGCTGGCGGCCTGCTAAATTTACAGAAAAAGCATATGTTGTATGAAGCAGGAGCAACGTATAACGAAAATTCTAAAACTAGAGGATTTGCACCTGGCTCATTAACCGCTGTAAATAATAATATTGATCTACGAAGTTCTAGTTCTCTCAACAGGTTACTGGTGGAAGAGCATATAGATTATGGGGGCTTTTGGTTTTTCTCTTTTTCTAAAGAAGTTGTTAAAGAAATTAAATTACCACTCCCTTTATTTATCAAGATAGATGATATAGAGTTTTGTTTAAGGATTAAAGATTTAGGTAACAAAATAGTAGCTTTTCCCTCGATAGCTGTCTGGCATCAACCAGCTTCTGCAAAGAATTTAAATTGGGAAATTTATTATTATATTCGCAATGATTTAATAACTTATGCCATCCATTATTCGATAGAATATATGGATACAGTTCAGCATTTTACAAAAGTAATACTTCACTCTTTATCAAGCTTTGATTATAATCATGCAGAAATGATTATAAAATCTTTTGAAGACTACATAAAAGGACCAGATTTTATTAAAAACTCGGAGCCAGAAGTCTTGCACTTAAACATTTTAAAGCTTAGTACAAGCTATAATAACCAAAATGAGGTAGATGAATTAGCTGGTATTAACCTTTTGACTAGGTGGTTTCAAGTTGCTGCTAAAAGTAGTATTGAATGGTCATCCGTAAGTAGAGAATGGAAAAGTGCTTCACAGGATCTGACATCTACTCTATTTTGGCAGCAATACCTTGGGCTAAAGGTGAATGGCACTCCGTTAAGGTGAAGCCCAGACAGCACACCTATTGTGCTTTAAGAATTGATAAGGGCATATTCTTAGACGTAAGCGCAATAAAACGGCGTTTCTCCAGCTTCCTGAACGAGAAAGTTTTAGAAGAAATGAATTCGTGGTGTTACTTACATTTGTTTAAATGAATGAAATATGGATATAGTCTTGCTTTTAGGCTGAAAGCACTCCTTAACTTAGTGCCATTCGCCTCTGGGTTAAAACTAAGAGAACGATTGACTCTAATTGAGCAATAGCTGTGAACGGGTGGCTCAAAAAGGGGATTAACCCTCCCTCTAATTAAGTTGAAATATCTACTTAACAAAGGGTTAGAGCAAACCGCAGCCCTGTGGTCACCGATTATCATCGCTTATGACTGGATTCACCATGCAGCACAGATTCTTGATAATCACGCGCAATTTGATAGACATATGGTTCAACTCTGCTTCCAGGCTCTAATTGAGGCAATGCTACGTTTCATTATGGCGGTCGGATTGCACAATTAATCGAATCGGTCGGCGCTCAGGTGGTCTATTTGCCGCCTTATTCGCCTGACCGATTGGCGGATTGAAAAGTGTTGGGCATGGTTGGAAAGTCGAACCCGCGCTCCAGTTACACCAATCCGAATCTTTACGCGATGCAATTGAAGTTGTACTTAACCAGGCTGCGTCTTAACCTAGGTGGCTACAGCTATACAATGCAGAACTAGGGTTAGTTGGGAGTAAAATGTTTTGTAGCTGCGCTCTCAATCCAACCAAATTATTTAGATACTGAACCTAGATAGTATTTAAGTTTTACCCAAAACCATTGTTTATCCGATTACTAAAAGAACACCTAGTGGAGAAATACCGAAATTTTGGGGAGAATCATTATTTCCAAAATCTCTAATCCGAAGATATGAGTCTCATACGTCTGAATTTATTTATAGAAACGAATAAAGAATTGCTTTTTGACACTTGGTATATCAAAACAAAGGATACTTATTTTAATTATGATTTAATTTATGGCGTTTCACTATTCACTGCGCTTAAAGGGCGCTTTTAAAAATACAATATTTTCTTGTACTTAATATATTTATTTGTTATTATTTATACATAAATCACAAAAAAGGGGTTTTGTTCGTTAAAAGCTAGATGTGTAAGTGATAAACTTTCACTTTTAAGCAAAGAGAAAGTCAGATTTGTAAATTATTAGTAAATCTCTGAATATTTAAGATTACAATCGCTAAATTAGGCAAAAATTAAATGCAATTTCCATAGTAGTGAACAAATGTTTGAGCTATTAAGTATGTTTGCCGATCATTGCTGTTGGTTACATATTCCATGAGGGACTTCCTATGGCTAAACTGAGTCAATCATCGTTTCGCCGCATTTTACTGTCGAGAATCTTGCTTGTCAGCGTACCAGTATTATTCATAGGCGAAGCAATAACATTTAGAAAGGCACGTTCTAGCCTGCTGGAAACCGCAAAACAAAACTTAACTGAAAGCGCTGTCAGAAAAGGGGAGAGTATTAGTGATGCGATCGCTAGCTTAAAAGTTACTTTGCTGATGGCAAGTCAGACAAGTGTTTTAAAAAAAGGTACAGCAAAAAACGCGCAACAATTTTTAAAGCAGCTAGCAGCACAACAGCCAAAAATTATTCAGTGCATTCAACTTACAGATATTCAAACTAATAAGCTCGTTGCCAGCACTTGTAGAAGCGATCGCCTGATTTCAAACACAGAGGATGATTCTTGGCAACCTCGCCAACAAGCGCAATTTCTAGCACCAGACCAAATTCACATTAAGCCTCTGTTAAAGCAGCACGTTAACAAAACAAAAGTTACTCGTTCACAATGTCAACTGCAATTACTATTATCTGCTCCTGTCTACAACAGTGCTGGTCAGCTACGCTACGCTTTAAGTTTTGAGTCTGCCTTACAGCAAAAAGAGCGCGAACTTTCAGAGGTAAGCCGCCCTTGGTGGTATTCTCCAGGATCACTCGCAGGCTCTACCTTAGTAATCGATCAAAATGGCACAATTTTGGTACATCCGATCGCAGAGCGTGTTGGGCGTAATATTCAGCAAGATGTAGATGCAAAAGAACTGCAAAGCATTGTTAACCAACCGATTGCCAAGCAACCAGATTTTCTGCATTTATCATTTGAAGAAAATGGCAGCAAATTCTTAGCTGGTTATACCGCGATCGCGAGTCCAATTTCCAATAAGCCAAATCAACGCTGGATCATATTAGCCGTTACCCGCCTTGACAATGTTTTGTTTGCTCTGCGGGAAATTAAACTGATCTTGTTCGTACTGACAATTGGTTTATTAGCAGCAAGCCTGTTAGCAACCCTGTATCTAGCTCGCGATCTCGCGCGACCTGTAGAAAAATTACGAGATTACGCCCTAAATCTCCAAAGCCACTATGCAGCAGAGCGAGTTCCTCACAACTTCAAAATCAGAGAGTTCCAGCAACTAGCAGAGGCACTCGATAACATGGTAGAGCGGCTGAAAGCGTGGGCTGACGAAATTGAAACGGCCTGGGAAGAAGCGCAAGCCGCTAACGAGCTTAAAAACGAGTTTTTGGCTACTACTTCTCATGAATTAAGAACACCTCTAAACGCGATTATTGGCTGTGTTCGCCTTGTCCGAGATGGCTGCTGCGACGATCGTGAAGAAGAAATGGAATTTCTAGAGCGGGCGGATGTTGCAGCGATTCACTTACTTGGCATTATTAATGATTTACTCGACGTTGCCAAAATTGAAGCAGGCAAGCTTTCGGTCGTTATGGAACCGATTTATCTGTGTCACGTGCTTAAAGAAGTAATTAATTTACAAAGTGTTCAGATGCAGCAAAAAGGCTTGCAGCTGATAGTCTCCGATTGGGAAGAAGAAATTTTGGTGCAAGCAGATCCAGCAAAGCTCAAACAGGTGCTAATTAATGTAATTGGGAATGCAGTTAAGTTTACCCACGAGGGAAGCATCACGATTAAAACGGTGATTGAATCAGTGGCAACCCAAGTTAATAGTCCTAGTATCTCAAGGGTAGTTGTAACCGTACAAGATACTGGAGTGGGAGTTGCACCCGATCAACAGCACAAACTATTTAGACCTTTCGTAATGGTGGACGGTACAACGACGCGGAATTTTGGAGGCACTGGCTTAGGGCTTGCTATCTCCCGCAACTTAATTGAATTAATGGGTGGAAGTATTATGCTGTGTAGTGCTGGCAGTGGTCAGGGGACAACAGTAGCGATCGCGCTGCCTATACTAACTGTCTCGTCGTTGCGCTCACAAAGTCCGGTTGTTGGAGGATCGCTAGTGTTCAATAGAACTAGCTACATGGCTAGTGCGATCGGTGATCAAAATAAAAATAGCAAAACGTAAAATTAGATATCTTTCGGATATATTTATTTAGCTATCAGCACTAACTACTTAACACTAACTTATCTCTGGGACTAGCTACTAGGCGTTGAGATAGCGGCGATAAATTCAGAACTTAACGCAACTGATACATAAATGTTGGCTAAATCCTCATTACATCCTAATCTTCTATCTAAATTCCAAATATATCTATATCAGCTGAAAGACTTACTGTCGCAGTGGGTATTCTAACCATAACAACTATGCGTATATTAACTACGTAAATTTGTTGCATTACCAAATAGTCCCTTCAGCTACTTAGAATCAATCAATAATGGCTAGATCACCCTTAGTTAAAATCCTCCGTCAAGCTTATAAAATTGCTCAAATATCAAGAAAAAGTAATATTCCTTCATCAGAAGTGCTTGGCAGCATTAACGAAAGAATATCTCGCCGCCGTCTGTTGCAAGGAGGTCTAGCATTAGCATCAGCCGCCGCAGCCACTACTTTCAAGCGGCAATCTCGTGCTGTTGCCAGTGGAAGCTCCACAATTTTAGTGGTAGGTGCTGGTATTGCTGGACTGACGGCTGCTTATCGCTTACGGCAAGCTGGCGTTCGCGTTGATATTATTGAGGCCAGAAATAGGGTAGGCGGTCGGATGCGGAGTTTGCCTAAAGCAGCAGGAACACAGATCACGGCAGAACTGGGAGGAGAATTTATCGACAGCGATCACACTTGTTTAAGGAGTTTGGCTACAGAACTTGGCTTAAAAATAGTTGACTTACTAGCTGCTGAACAGGGATTAGTAAAAGACACTTACTTTTTTGAGGGGCGCTCAGTTCCTATTGAAGAAATTATTAGGGACTTTGCGCCTATTGCCCAACAGATTGATCTAGATTTAGAAGCGATCGCAAATTTTGAAAGCTATAAAGTATTTGATCGACCTACAGCCAACTTAGACCGGATCTCAATTGCCGAGTATTTAGACCGCATTCCGGCGACACAAATGATCCGGGAACTGATTAAAGTTGCTTACACAATTGAATATGGTCGAGATGCAGAAGAACAATCTTGTCTGAATCTGTTGTTTTTAATTGGCACTGAACCTGCTGAATTTAGTATCTTCGGAACCAGTGATGAGCGTTTTTATATTGATGGCGGTAATGACCAAGTTCCGCGTCTATTGGCACAGCTATTAGCAGATTCTATTCAAACTGGGACAGTTTTAGAGTCACTCAAAAGCCTTTCAGACAAGCGCTACCGTGTCAGTTTACGGTCTGGAGAAAAAACTTTTGAGCGCAATTATGAGCGTGTTTTGTTGACCGTACCTTTTAGTGTGCTACGGAAAATTCAGCTTGATGTCGATCTACCCATCATTAAAAGATTAGCAATCAACACTTTAGGTTATGGCACTAACGCCAAATTGATCACTAGCTATCAAGAAAAAATCTGGCGGACGCGCTATAGTTCCACTGCTAGTGTTTACACAGACTTAGGCTTTCAAAATACCTGGGAGTGTAGTCAAAGTCGCTACACCCCTGGAGCAGGCTTGATCGCTAACTACACCGGAGGTCGTCAAGGTTTAGTCTTGGGAACTGCAAGATCAGAAATTCATGCTCAAAAACTTGGTTCGCAGTTAGAGCAAGTTTTCCCTGGTCTTAAAACTATTCGGTTACAAAATAAAGTAAACCAAATTCACTGGCCAAGTGAACAATATACTCGCGGATCGTATGCTTGCTATCTACTAGGGCAATGGACTCAGATGTATGGTGTAGAAGGAGAGCGCGTGGGCAATCTCTTTTTTGCTGGCGAACATACTTCTCTAGAATATCAAGGTTATATGGAAGGCGGCTGTGAAACTGGTCAAGCAGTTGCTGTAGCTATTTTGGAAGATTTAGGACAAGCCGACGCTAACCGCCAACAAGAGCAGATTAATAAAAATCGGAGGGCACGCCGTCGTCAAAGAGGGCGGTTTCCGTTTCGGCAACTTCAAAGGAAAATTTAAACGAAAGCAAGTAAAATGCTCCAAATTTTTCAGGTTTACCTTTGAATTTGTTCTTGCTTTTGAGTTGTTTACTTTTACTGTCTTGAAGTTTTTTGTCCATCATTGCTAAGTGCGAAAAAAGCAACCTGAGCTGCCGCTTGTTCAGCAGCTTTGATTGAACGTCCCGCACCCTTGCCAAAACACCGACCTTCAACCCAAACTTCAGCCGTAAAACGCTCAAGATTGCCTTGCGGTTGAGGAGTTTCCTGAACTCGATACTCTGGCAAAACTTTGAAGTGGCCTTGAGTCCATTCTTGCAGGGCGGCTTTATAGTTAAGTCTTGCCGGATCAGAGCGAATTTCTGTCGCTAATCTTTTGAAATGAGGGTCTAGCCAAGGACGTACCAGTTCCAAGGTATGTGTACTCAGGTATAGTGCGCCTAGTACGGCTTCAAAGGCATCTGCCAGCCGAGACTCTTCACCTGAGCGATTATTAATGGCGCTACCAGCAACCAACAGGTATAGCTCTAAGCCGTATTGTGTTGCCAAAATTGCTAAAATGCGATCGCTTACTAATACAGAACGAACAGAGGCAAACTCTCCAACTGGGCAGTCTGGATAAGTTTCCCATAAAACCTCTGCTGCTACCAACCGCACTACAGCATCCCCAATAAATTCCAACTGTTCGTAATTTGCTTGCGTTGAGACACTCGGATGAGTAAGCGCTAAGTCAAGCAAATCCCACTTTATAGGTGCGGTGTCAAGTAGCCCTAACTTTTGTACCAAACTTTGGAGTTGCTTTTGACGACGTGGGTAACTCAGAGTCATGTGAAAAGTAAGGATCAGGGGAATAAAGTTTTTTATTATACGGGTTTAAAGCCCACTTTTTTAAGGGTTAAAGAAATTGTAGGTCGAGGAACGAACATACAAGACATCCTTTTTAAATCCTACGTCTTTTAATTCTTAGTTTCCTAGCCCCTAACAAAAAGTGAAAAATGGGGAAAGAGCAAGTCATAAGCCGGGGATGTGCGAAAACTCATTCTACAAGGCTTTTAAGCATTTTTCTCCCAAGTTATTCATTTTTCATACAAATTTATCTAAGTTTTGTTGATTGAGGTAAAAATAAAATTATCTAAATATTAACCAAAAAGCGTACATTAAACTATCTAAGTTGAAATTGTTAGCAATGAATTTTTGCAGTTGGTAAGGAGTTGATCTGTTGAACCGCGAAACGTCTTGCTCTAATAATTTCTTCTGCCAGTCGCTAGCATGAACACCCTTATGTCGCTGTAATTTCTTAGAAGCTAGGGTGAGAGCTATCGCTAGAATCAAAGCAGTATTTAAAGTCTTCTGCTTCACGTAATTCCTGAAAGTATTATTCAACAAATAACAGTAGTTACTTAGCGCGATCGCTCTACCCCAGACCAACATTTTCCTTTATGGATACGTAATGTTTACATCTAGCGCGATCGTAATTCCAGTATGGCTCAAACTTTTTATCAGTAGTCGCTGTTACTAATAGCAAGTAAAAATTACTTAATAATATTACTTGAAATCTTCTAGTGTCAGCATTATTTTAAAAGATTTCAGTAATTATAGGAGTTTTTTTAAAATGATAAAAATACTTAAATCAAAGAAGTATTTAGTAAAAGTGTTGCAATGCTGCTGACAAAGAGTGATATCACCGATGCTTTAAAGCTACGCGCCTTTGTACTTAGATTTCATATTCGTCAAGCAATAGATCCACTAGCTCATCGGTTAGCGGTAAAAGAATTACACGTGATCAAAACTCCGTTATTTGCCGAGGATTGCTTGCAGGTCAGGTTAGCGGCTTTTATTAGCAATCCTCCTGAAGACGAGGCATAAGCCTCAAACCTATTCATCAAAACAACTAACCTTCTTTCAATCGTACACAACAAACAAAGCTACTTACTGAATGTTGTCGAGGCGAAATACTGACATTTGATTTCTAAACAAATCCCAGTGGTCTTGTTGCCGAATCACAATGCACCCTGCACCAGGTACATTAGCATCAAAATAAATTCCAAAATCTCCTCGTGATAATCCACCAAGGTTCACTTCAAACGGGAAAATCGCACGCATAATTCGGCATCTATAATCTTTGGGTGCTAACATTCCACTTTTGGGGGATTATTTGATCCGATGGTGGGATATATCCCCTTTTTTTAATTCTCCAAGCACCCTTATTTTGATAGCCTGATACTCCAGAAGTAGCTCGTGATTTTATACCAGCATTGTTAATATATTTTTTTATAAGTAGAGTTGCTTTTACTAATTGCCAAGCTGTATATCAGCTAATTTCATATTAAATTAAAGTCTTGGAAACTCATTCGCAATAATTAATTAATCCACTAAAAGTGCTTAAAGCGTAACTAAATTTAGTCTCTAAAATTACTTGTCTTTGTTCTAGCCGCGCTATCCGCTCATTACTTTTAGTAAACTTTCTGAGCATTTGGTGTTTTATCTTGTCAAATTCTTAATCAGTAGTATGCTGCATAATTACTTTAGTAATTTGAATCAATGCACCACCTACTAATACAAATACTGTTACTACTCCAAAAATATCTTGTGGAGTTATTGCTGAAAATCCGATTTATTAGGGACTGGTAATCCATTTGATGTATATACAGCACTGGTCTACACGCGCCCAATTAGCACCCATCCAAAAGTAGTTATTAAAGCTGCAAGTGCAGTTGCTTCTTGCTCATTTATACTTCAGCGCTGGTAAAAACAAGGAATAATTAAAGGTGCTAATCCGCCCATAAATCCAAGAATTGCACCCTGAAAAGTTTTAGTATTGAATAAACTTTTTGCTTTCAACGTCTTCGCTCATCATCTAAGGACGCAAACGATTGATTAGCAATTGGCTCGTCAACCAAAGTCCATAATCTTTCCGCAGGTTGTAATTCCGGTGACTAGGGGGGCAACAACGTTAAATGTAGCCCTTGTGGAAGCTTGAGGTCTAAACTTGTATGCCACCTAGCCCTATTTACAACTAAAAGAACGTGTTTTTTCGCACCCAAACTAAATTCACACGCAAAGTCTGCTAGAACTTGATTAAACACTTCTGTATTTATAGCACTACGCATTTAGGTTAAGCCACATTTATCATAAAAATATTAATCAAGTCTCCTTTTAAAATATGCCTGCTCCCTATAGCTACGACCTCCGAAAAAAAGTAATTGAAGCCATGAAACGAGGACAAAGAAAAACGAATGTATGCCATTTTCTCACTCTGAGCCGGAATTGCTTAGATTTATAGTTAAAAAGGTCAGAAAAAACTGGAGATATTCGACCGATTATTCCTCAGAAAAAAGCAGCAACTTCTAAAATCAAAGATGCAGAAAAATTCCAAGAGTTTGTGGCAAAAAATCAAGACAAAACTCAAGAAAAAATGGCTGAAATATGGTGAGATAATGTCACTTAGCAAAACGTTAGTTATGCTTGTCATCAGCTGGGTATTACTCGCAAAAAAAAACTTACGGCTATCAAGAACGCAATAAAGAGGAACGAGCTAAATTCCTAAAAAAAATTGAGAAAATAGCCAAAGATAAGCTTATCTATGTAGATAAAGCGGGTTTTAATAACCCTTGAAGATTATCCCTATGGTTATAGCACTAAAGGAGAAAGATGTTATTATGCTTTCAAATCAGGTAAAAGAACAGAAAGAGTTAGCTAGATTAGTGCTTTAAGAGAGAAAAAGTTGTTGGCTCCTTTAACTTTTAAAGAGTGATGTAACCCAAACTTATTTGAAGCTTGGCGCTCCTAACTGTTTAATCCCTCAATTAACTCCTGGAGACATTATTATAATTGCTCATGCTACTTTTCACAAAGGTGAAGCTATTAAACAACTGATTGAAGAAGCGAGATGCGAAATTTGCTACTTACCCGCTTACTCACCTGATTTAAACAAAATCGAAAATTGGTGGGCTGTTTTAAAAATATGGATATAAACAGCGATTAAAGGCATTTGGGACGGTGAGAGATTGTGTAGATGCTGCGTTCCAAACTTGTCCTAACGTATCTGGGTAGTCCTATAATTGACAATTAATTTGAGATAAGACCTCAACATCTAGTAGAGACGATCCGCTTTCTTTGTCTCTACTCAATTTCAATTGCTGTTATTAATGGACGAGTATTCTTCCAAAAAAACAGCCCTCTTCCGGCGGAAATGCGAGGTAATTATCAATTATTGAAGATATTTTCTCTTAGATGCGATCGCCCTAGATCAAGAATCTACCTCTGCTGTGCCAAGCGCGATTTCTTCCAATGCCTTGCCATCAAGAATCGTAATCTTTCCACCCCGACTATAGGAAATTATAGATTTAATACTTTTATTTAATCGCACACATTCTTCGTAAGTAATGCCAATACTCCGAGCTATTTGATAATAGGGTAATTTAACTTTCAAACACTCACCGAGTTTAGTTGTTTCGGTTCCATATTGCGTTGCAAAATATTGGATAAATCGAGCTAGTCGCACAAGCGCTCGTTCAGAAATCAACCCATGTACTGTTTCATGCAGTTGCTGAAGCCTGGAATTGAAAATCATCAGCATCCGCAGAGCAATTTCAGGATTCTGCTCGATAGCATTAAGTAAAGCATCTCGCTCTGTAGAAAGAATTTGACAATCACAAACAGCCGTCACAGTTGCAGGAGCAATACCATTTCCTAACAGTGCAGGTGCAGCAAAAATCTCTCCGGCTGGTAGGGTGCGAAGAATCGTTTGTTTTCCTGTTGATGCTGTTTTAGTAATTTGAATTGAGCCACTGAGGAGAGAATACAGCTTTGCAGGTAAGCGATCGCCTTCATGCATGATAATTTCTTCCTGACTATAAAATTGCAACTGAGTGTGTGGTTGCAAAATTGCTAATTCCTCTGGTTGTACAGCTCCAAAAACGGTAATTTGTGAGATTTGTTCAATTGTTGCTTGCATATTTTTATCGAGCAGTACCAGACTTCTATCTACTATGAAAACCGCTTACAGTACATTACGAAGATAAGGAAACGATTTACTATGCTTACGTTATAAATGGCAACCGCAAGCTAGTTAGCGTTGTCTCACTGCGGCAATTATTGTTTTCAATTCCTGATGCCTGAAAAGAGAGATTGCCAGCGATCGCGTACTCAAGGCGCGTACGGAAATACCTTAAGAAGAAGTGGCGCAGCTAATGAAGCGCTATGACTTGATCGCGAAGATCGCTTAGTCGGAATTATCACGATTGACGATGTGGTAGATATTTTAGAAGAAGCCCCTGAAAATATCCAAAAATTAGTAGGCGTTAGTGGTGGTGACGAATCAGCATTTTCACCTTGGCTAATAAGTATTATGGCACTTTATTTTGGAGCTTCAAGCGCGATCGCGAAGCGCCTCCAAAGGAGAATCGCACCCTTTCAAGAAACAATTTGCACTCCTCCCCAAGAACGTTGGGTAGCTTTAGTTGCAGGAGTTGTGATGGCAACTAATTCAGTTGTAGCCGTAACACTAGGAATTTTATTGCCAATGGAAATGAAGTGTTTGAAGCTTGATCCGACAATAGTTAGTAAGCCATTACTGACTACTATGCCCTAGATACAATTGGCTTTATTCTTTTCCTGACACTAATTACAATGAGCTTGAATGTTCTTGATTTAAAAGCGTGATCTTGGGCGCTAAATAAATCACACAACTACTAGCACTTAGAAAGTAATCATTATTATTTTTTGGTTATTTTAATAAGACCGAAGTAACAACTTAAAGTTAATTCGGGATAGCTGACAAATGTTCAATTAAAATTTTGCTACCTATAATAATTAAAATTGCACCGCCGACTATCTCAACTTTATTTTGAAATAAGTTGCCAAACTTATGCCCAATAAATACTCCAATAAATGATAAGAAGAAGGTCATAAATCCAATAGCTGTTACCGTAGGCATAATTGAAGTTTTTAGCAACCCAAATCCCATGCCAACAGCTAAAGCGTCTATGCTAGTTCCCACAGATAGTGTAATTAAAGTATAAGTATCTAAAGGATTAAATCTTTTTTCAGTGCTCTCATTTTGGCTTGATTCGTAAATCATTTTCATCCCGAGAACACTTAAAATTCCAAAAGCAAACCAATGGTCGACGGCTGATAATATATCCTTAAAAATCATCCCTCCCCACCATCCTATTATCGGCATAAAAGCTTGAAAACAGCCAAAAAATAAAGCAATTTTTAAAGCTTTATTTAGCTTTATATATTTGATTCTTAATCCACTGGAAATAGAAACAGCAAAAGCATCTGCTGACAATCCCAAAGCGACAAGTACGGTAGCAAGTGATCCCATTTAGTTGACAGGATGATTATTTTTTAAAGTTATCTGTTCTTTTTTACCATAAACTGATATTAAATAAAATAGATTTTTATCATATTAACCTCATGTTTAACTCATATTTATTTCATAATTAATTAATAATTTAAATACAGATATTAGTTAGTTTTAAAAAAATTAAGGGAATTCCAACTTAAAATATTTTCTTAGAAGTAGTCGAGTATTGTAGAGCTACAGTTAGAGGTTCTGCGTAAGCCCTAAGTGTGTCAATTACTGCGATCGCAACTATCTTCACCAATATTGATTCGTCGCTGCCCGCGTTTTCATGGATGTTTTATTGAGTGGCTACATCAAGGAAGGAACGCATTTTAAAGCTAAATAATCAGGTGTAATTAAGCGCAGCCCAAAGTAGTTGCTGCTTGATGATTAGCTTTAGAACAGAAAGCTATGATATATCCATGCCTTTTTGTAACTCAGCTAATTGTAAAGAATTATTAAAAAATTAGCTGATCTGGACAATTCATCAAGTAGCGTCCCTTTTGCTTTAAGACGTAGGAGGGATTGCGGAATTAGTTGGATAAAGTGGAACAAGTGGAGTGCGCCAGCCCACAACGGCTCCCATCAAGCGTTTGCAAGGACGCGATTGCATATAATCAATACAGATTTAATCACTCTACCCAACATTTACTCTTGACATCTGCTTGAAATTCTCTAAGTTGGACTTATTAGCCTAGCTGCTATTTAATTTTTAAATTCCCATGTCAACTCTCGTCATCGTCGAATCTCCTACCAAAGCCCGCACTATTCGTAATTACTTACCCCCTGGCTATCGGGTGGAAGCATCTATGGGTCATGTACGTGACCTTCCCCAGTCTGCCAGTGATATTCCTGCCAACGTCAAAGGAGAAAAATGGGCGCAGCTGGGAGTAAATGTAGACGCTGACTTTGAACCACTGTATATTGTCCCCAAAGATAAAAAGAAAATTGTCACCCAGCTTAAAGAGGCGCTCAAAGCAGCAGATGAATTGGTGCTAGCCACTGACGAAGACCGTGAAGGCGAAAGCATCAGCTGGCATTTGTTACAGCTACTAAAGCCTAAAGTTCCAATTAAGCGAATGGTGTTTCATGAAATCACCCAAGATGCTATTCGCAAGGCTTTGAAAAACTGCCGTAACATTGATGAACAGGTAGTACGCGCCCAAGAAACTAGAAGAATTTTAGATCGGCTTGTAGGTTACACCCTGTCGCCCTTGCTGTGGAAAAAAATCGCTTGGGGATTATCTGCTGGACGAGTGCAGTCTGTCTCTGTCAGACTTTTAGTGACTCGCGAACGCCAGCGCCGCGCTTTCCGCATGGGTAGTTACTGGGATCTCAAAGCAACATTAGAGGCGAAAGGTAAATTTGATGCGCGGCTAATCACCTTAGCTGGAACTAAGGTAGCCACTGGGAGCGATTTTGATGAAGCAACAGGTCAAATTATTGCCGGACGCAATGTAGTCTTACTGGCTGTTGCTGAAGCTAGAACCTTGCAAGAACGTCTTGCGGGTAAAACTTGGACAGTCACAGACTTAGAAGAACGTCCAGTTACTCGTAAACCTCTACCGCCATTTACCACCTCGACGCTGCAACAAGAAGCAAACCGGAAACTAAGACTATCAGCACGTGATACGATGCGGACTGCTCAGAGTCTTTATGAGCAGGGGTATATTACTTATATGCGGACGGATTCGGTGCATTTATCCGAGCAAGCGATCGCAGCTGCCCGTTCCTGTGTTGAGAAAATGTACGGCAAAGAGTTTCTCAGCCCCAAACCCCGTCAGTACACAACCAAAAGTAAAGGCGCACAAGAGGCACACGAAGCAATTCGACCCGCAGGTAGTACGTTCCGTACACCCAAAGAAACGGGCTTGAGTGGTCGAGAACTTGCCGTATACGACCTGATCTGGAAGCGTACCGTCGCCTGTCAAATGGCAGATGCTAGGCAAACTCAGATCACAGTTGGGTTACAAGTTGAAGACGCTGGATTTCGATCCAGTGGCAAACGAATTGATTTTCCAGGGTTTTTACGTGCCTACGTCGAGGGTTCAGACGATCCAGATGCTGCTTTGGAAGATCAAGAAGTAATCTTGCCACCGCTCAAAGTAGGCGATCGCCCTAATTGCAAAAACATTGATGCGATCGGTCACGAAACCCAACCTCCAGCCCGTTATACTGAAGCCTCCCTCGTCAAAACTCTAGAAAGCGAAGGTATCGGTCGCCCTAGCACTTATGCCAGCATCATTGGTACTATCATTGACCGAGGATACGCCCAGTTGGTTAACAACGCCCTGGTTCCTACTTTCACCGCCTTTGCCGTTACCGCTTTACTAGAAGAGCATTTCCCCGATCTGGTAGATACTAGCTTTACCTCCCGCATGGAGCAAACACTAGATGACATTGCCACTGGTGAAGTAAAATGGCTTCCCTATCTCCGGCAATTTTATTCAGGAGACAAAGGACTAGAAACATTAGTCAAGGAAAGGGAAAATCAAATTGATGGTACTAAAGCGCGAACCGTCGAGCTAGAAGATTTAGATGCCAAAGTCCGCATTGGTAAGTTTGGTCCCTATATCGAAGCTCAAAATGGTAACGGCGTTGTTACCGCTTCAATTCCCAAAGACTTGACTCCATCTGATTTAGATCCAGAAACCGTAGAAGTGCTGCTACGCCAAAAAACCGAAGGACCAGAGGAATTGGGTCGTCACCCTGAAACGGGCGAACTCATTTATGTAAAAATTGGCACGTATGGTCCTTATGTCCAACTGGGCGAAAAGTCTGACGAGAATCCTAAGCCGAAGATGGCTTCCTTACCCAAAGGTGTAACGCCTGAAAACGTGACGCTAGACATGGCTGTTGGTCTTTTGGCTCTACCCCGGACACTAGGCCTTCATCCCGTCACTGGTGGGAAAATCCAAGCGAGTCTAGGACGATTTGGTCCTTATGTAGTTCACGATCAAGGCAAGGAAGGCAAAGACTACCGATCGCTGAAAGCAAGTGATGATGTCTTGACAATATCACTACAACGTGCATTAGAATTGCTAGCTGAACCTAAAAAGGGACGCAAAACCAGCACAACTAAATCAAAGGCAGCTTTACGAGAATTGGGTACTCACCCAGAGGATGGAGAGCCAATAAATATCTACGAGGGTCCATATGGTGTCTACATCAAGCACAACAAAACCAATGTAGGTTTACCGGAAGGTCAATCAGTAGAAGATATAACGCTTTCTACAGCCCTAGAACTCCTAGCATCTAAGGCATCTAGTGGCAAGTCAACTCGCAAGTCGAGTGCCGCTAGCAGCAAAGGCAAATTAACAGCAAAGTCGTCAACGACTACTGCTAAGAAAAAAACCACAAGCCGCACCAGTTCCAGCCGCAAGACTACTGCAACGTCAAGTAAAGCTAAAACATAAAGTAAGGTGGGCAATGCCCACCCTACTGTTACTACCTATTTGAAAGCCTCAGCATAATCCCTAGCAAACTGCTCGAAAGATATCGGCGTTTTCCCTGTAACTTGTTCTATTACAGGTGATACAGTTGCTGCCTGACCTGCTTTGTAACTTGCATACAATTCCAGTAAGGCATTAACTATGACATTAGGCATACCTGCATTTTGCATACCTTGACGCGCTGCATCCTCTGGAACATCCATATAATTAATTGTTCT
>Ga0181464_1000500_pt1 | contig 17028 bp, 13 predicted proteins | sample InSIn2gowninarea_FD_119074 | JGI IMG/M metagenome (GOLD analysis project Ga0181464, IMG submission 119074) | Clean room microbial communities from NASA Spacecraft Assembly Facility at Jet Propulsion Laboratory, Pasadena, California, USA -... ...
GTAATTATTTTTCCTCATATAGAACTTAATATAAATTATTTTGGTTGCAGAGTCAAATGTGAGAATTATATTTCTAGTTTTACTGTGCAACCCCTATTTTTACTTTGCTTTTACAATGTGCTATTACTCCGTGTTATTCGTTGTGCTATTACTATGTGTTTTTGTGCATAAATTTTATGGGTTTTACCTTCTTCCTAAAAAACAAACAATGGTATCAGAGCAAGTTCAAGAAGTTTTTTTTCTTTATCGGTTAAATATGGTAGCAACATCAAGCACAAGCTTGACCAACCCACAAATATCCCAGTTCAATGGAAAAAATTATGACTATTGGGCTATTACAATGAAGACTTTGTTTTCTTCTCAAGATATTTGGGATTTGGTGGAGAATGGGTTCCCAGAACTAGCATATGCAACAAGATACAATGCTTTGTCACAAGTAGAAAGATACTTGCTGAGAGACAACAAGAAAAAGGATTCAAAATCCCTCTTCTACATTTTTCAAGTTGTGCATGGGAGCAGTTTCCCAAGGATTGCAGCAACAACAAAGTCCAAGCAAGCATGGGATATTCACCAAACATCCTATCAAGGCATGACAAAAAGTGAAGAAAATAAAGCTACAAATGCTAAGGAGAGATCTTGAAACAATATACATGAAGGAGTCTGAGAATATAAACTCATTTTTAACACAAGTAATTGGATTGGTTACTCAAATCAGGCTGATGGTGAGACACTTGAATATAGGAGGATAGTTGAGAAGATTTTAAGGAGTTTTCCATCAAGATTTGAGGTTATTGTCGTGGCTATAGAAGATACAAAGGATCTCTCACAATGTTTAGTGGATGAGATTCATGCATCCCTGGTTTCTCATGAACATAGGCTAAATAGAAAATCGAATACTTTATTGGAGCGTGCCTTCAAGGCACAAGTTTCTACTGGACAAGGTAGAGGCAGAGGAAGATCAAATACAAGAGGAAGAGGACGAAGTCCACACAAAGGTGGAAGAGGGAGCCCTTCAAGCTCAAGTGGACGAGGCAACAATCAAAATCCAAGTCAAGGTCCAAGCCAAAATCAAGCACAAGGTCAGAGGTACAATAAGTCTCAAGTTCAATGTCATTACTGTAAGAAGTATGGACACTATGCAAATAAATGTAGGAAGAAGCAACATGATTTTAGTAATAGATCAAATGAAAATTTCACAAAAGAAAATTAAAACCAAGACAACATGTTTTCAACACGTAATGTAGCACAAGAGAAGCAAAAATATTTATGGTTTTTAGATTCAAGGTGAAAAAACCACATGACAGGGAACATAGAAATGTTTTCCATTCTAGATGAAAGTGTGAAATCTGAAGTGACATTAGGGACTGATAATAAAGTGTTTGTTATGGGCAAAGGAAGAGTCAACATCCTAACAAAGAAGAGGGAGAAGAATTGTATTTCAGATGTATATGTTGTCCTCGATTTAAAGAACAATCTCTTAAACATTGGACAACTCATACAAAAGGGCTACAATGTCTTTTTAAAAAATGGTGAATGCACAATATTGGATAAATTTCCAAGCAAGAAACTAATTTCAAAAGTGCAAGTGACAAGCAACATGATGTTTCCCCTTAATATAAAACCATATTTGAATAAAGAAGATGCACAAGCATAACTCTTAATGGATTCACAAGATGAAAGGAAGGTAATTATTGTTACACAAACAACTACTATTACACAAATGAATTTTCAAGCAGAGGTCAAAGATGAAAATTGTTTATGGCATCTAAGATTTTGTCATCTTAATTTTGGAGGTCTAAATTTGTTGCATAAGAAAGGCATGGTGAAGGGATTTCCACTCATAGAAAAACTAGATAGATTATGTGAAGGATGCACCTTGGGAAAACAACATAGAGAATCATTTCCACCAGTAAAGTCAATAAGGGAAAAAGGAACCCCCTCGAGGTTGTCCATTCATATTTATGTGGACCAATGGAAACACCATCAATAGGTGGAAGTTTTTATTTCTTGACATTTATTGATGATTATATAAGGAATACATGGGTCTATTTCTTAAAAAAAAGTGTAGTGTTTGAGCGCGTGCATCAATACAAAGCACTGGTTGAGAAGAAAATTGGACACTACATCAAAGTTTTGACGACTGAGAGTGATGGAGAATGCATGTTAAATGGCTTCCTTCAGTTTTGTAGGTAGCATGGTATTCACAAGCAATTTATAACAAGGTATACACCTCAGCAAAATGGTGTTGCAAAAAAGAAGAATAGGACCATTACGAAAATGGCAAGATGTATGTTGAAGGAAAAGAATTTTCGAAATGATTATTGGGATGAATTTGTTTCTTGCACAACATATATTATAAATAGGTGTCCAACCAAAAGTTTCAAGAATATGATTCCTGAAGTAGCATGGAGTAGAAGAAAGCATAGTGTCACTCACATGAGAGTGTTTGGATGTGTGCCTTATGCACATATTCTGGATGACTTAAGGAAAAGGTCGGACAACAAGGGGGAGACATGCATATTTGTTGGGTACATTGGTGAATCCAAGGCTTACAGGTTCTACAATCCATTAACTAAAAGGGTCATAATTAGCAAACATATGCAGTTCATAGAAGAGGAAGCATGGGATGAAATTTTAGAGAAGACAACCAATGTAACAACAAGCATACCACAAGAATACAAAGAGGAATTGGTAGCAACAAGTAATTCCTCATTGGTGACTCCTCCTACACCTATTCAAGCTCAACAAAACAGTCATCAAGTGACACCATCAACAAGCAATAAAAAATATCACAGGGTCAAGTAAATAGTACTCCAAGTGCACCACTAAAACTCACAACATCATCTTCTCCAAGTGCAACATCAAGTGACATGCCAAGTCCATCTTTTACAAGCATGAGAAGACAAAAATTTAGAAATTTAAGTGAAATTTATGAGAAAAATGAAGCTAAAAGTAGCATAGGTCTGAATTCTTTATTTGCATTATTTTGTCATGTAGATGACCCAATTTATTTTGAAGATTTTTTTACAAAAGAAAAATGGGTTGCATTAATGAATGAAGAAATGGAAGTAATAGAAAAGAATGATACATGGGATCTAGTGGACCTTCTAGAAGGAAAAGAAGTCATAGGTGTCAAGTGGGTCTATAAGACCAAAAAAATGCTACAGGAAAGATAGAAAGGCATAAAGTAGGGTTGGTTGTTAAAGGAGACAAGCAAAACCCCATAAGAGATTATGCAAAGACATTTACACCAGTCGCAAGAATGGAGACAATGAACACATTGTTTTCAATAGTTTCACAACATAGATGGAAGGTGTACCAAATGGATGTGAAATTGACATTCTTGAATGGAGTGCTAAAAGAGGGAGCATATGTAGAGCGGCCATAGGGTTATGATGTGCAAGGCCAAGAAGACAAAGTGTTTAGGTTGAAGAAGGCTCTTTATCTACTGAAGCAAGAACTGTGTTCATGGTACAATAGGATAGATGCATCTTTGTTGGATAGTGGCTTTGACAAATGTGATGGTGAGCCTACTCTGTACATCAAAGAGAGTGACAATAAGCTTCTTATTATTGTTTTATATGTATATGATTTTATTTTCACTGGGAGTAATGACCTCATCATTGATGATTTCAAAGAAGTCATGAAAAGTGAGTTTGAAATCACTGATTTGAGGTTGTTAATATATTTTTGGGCATAGAAGTGAAGCAAAAAGAAAATGGCATCTTTATTTCTCAAGCCAAGTATGCCTGAGACATTTTGGAAAGGTTTAATATGCAGGACAACAAGCTTGTGCCAACTCCAATTCTCAAGGAATTGAAATTAAGCAAGGAAGACTATAACAACAATGAAGGTTGTAACAACAAGAGGCACTATAACAAAAGTGTCAATCTGACATTATAGAAGTGTATTGTTGGAAGCATGTATTTAATAACAACTAGGCTTGATATAATGTATGTACTGAGTTTGGTGTCAAGATTTATGGAGACACCAAAGGAGACACATTGGCAAGTTGTCAAAAGAATACTAAGGTATGTCAAAGGGACAAAAGAATATGGCATATTGTACACCAAAACAAGTAATTTCAAGCTGGTTGGCTACACTGACAGTTATTGGGCAGGAAGTGTTGATGATAGAAAGAACATGTCATGATATGTATTTCACATGGGTTCAAAAGCCATTTCATGGGCTTCCAAGAAGCAGCGAATAATGTCATTATCGATAGGAAAAGCTAAGTATTTCTTTGCAACAATAGTAGTATGCCAAGTACTTTGGATGAGAAAGATGCTCACAGATTTATGGCAAAAAGAAAAAGGAGCAACAACAATTTATTGTGACAACAATTCAACAATTGTTTTGTCCAAGAATTCTGTTTTTCACAAAAGACGCAAAGACATTGACACTAAGTATCATTTCATTTTAGAGTTGATTAACAAATTGGTTTACAACACTGCACGTAATAGGAGCAGTTTGCAAACATCTTCACAAAGTCATTAGCAATAGATAATTTTGTCCATTTGAGAGATTGTTTAGGCATAGTGAATTTCGGTGGTTGTGATTAAGGGGAGTTGTGGAAATTTACCACGGGAGCTTCACTCAATGAACCTATGGGCATACTAAACAATACTATTAATTTAAGTACATATTGAAAAATACCTCTAGAAATCACATCATTTAACCCCCTCCAATATGAGCCCAATACACCTTTCCAATTTAAAAAACCCCTAATTTCACTATATATTGTAGGTATCCATTTGTTCATTAACATTTTTTATACTCCTTTATATTTTTTGATTAACTTTGAGCTCCATTTTTTATACCTGCCAATATAAAAACCCTTTACCCTCCTATTATTTGCTCAATATATTACGTCATTTTTTCCTCAATATATATCTCCCAATATGAATGAACATGGTATAGTATTGCTCATCCAATAAATCCCTTGTGAAATTTACTCCAAAGTATCACATTAAACAACTAACAACAATAAACAACTAACAACAACCATTCTCCAAAGTAAACAAGCAGATCAAGCAAGCTATCTTTTGTAACACGGAACTGATTTTGTGCTATCTTTTGTAACACAAACAAGCAGATCAAGCAAGCTATCTTTTGTAACACGGAACTGATTTTGTGCTATCTTTTGTAACACGGAACTGATTTTGTGTATCAACTAAAAAATGCCAAATTAGTGTTTTTGAGTTGGTGGCTATTAAACCTAGGTTGTTATTAGGCAATAAATGCAACTACAGAGAATTAATTAAAGAAATTGTTAGCCCACACTTTTCATTTATTTTTTGTTTTACGATGAAAAAGCTAAATTGATCATACGTCATATAAAGTTTTCATATTTTTGGATTTATATAATAGGATGAGTTTTGGAGTATTTAGTAGTCGAGAAGCTCTGCAGATCAGAAGAAAATTACAGTGAGCAGTTTTACTAGCTGATATAATGTGTAAAACACATAACAGAGAACAATTACAGAGTGCAAAATTTCTGTTTTTGACACTAGCGAATGCGCTGAAGTCTCAATTTTATCTTTGTTATTGTTTTTTCCTGGTATAAAATTTAATATAAATTATTTTGGTTGCACCCTCAAATTAGAGAGTTATAATTTTAATTTTACTGTGTATCCCTGTTTTTACTCTTCTAAACTGTATTGTCTTGTCACTGTGCATAAATTTTCTGGTTTTACCTTCTGCCTCAAAAACAATCATCATCAGCTCTCACCCTTACAAAATTCAATTTCAGCTCTCATCGAAAATATAAATCTCACCTCAGCGCTCACATTTCCAAAGTGGAGGAGAAGAAAGTGCCCAGTATTTGCCAAATAAGGCATTTTAGTTTTAGTCGTGTATCCAATGGAGATCATGAAATATGTGGCCCATGTGCTCTACATGAAGGGTGGAATCAGGCATTCAAGGTATGGAAACAAACCGATTTGGAATCGGGGATTCAAGCTATGGATCCAGGTAATTCCATTAACCTGAATTCACATATTTTATAGTTTCAAATTGGACTAACCGATTTCATTGGAATGCCGGTTTTGCAGTTAAATATACTTGTCGGAATAAAGCCCGTTCTGGAGCATTCCATTTACAAAAATGTCAGATCTATCGTGGGGATAACTGGGGAAGATAATGTGTTTTGTACTGCAGATTTGGGTTTTTCAGCGGGGATGAATGGGTGTTTTGTACTGCAGACACCATCGTCAGAGTAGCGGAATTAACTTTCATTCGCTATTGCATGAACGCGTCAGAGTTCCAGGTTTACTTTCATTGATCTTCAGTCAAATGATTTCAATACATTGTTTTGGATATTCCCTCCACTCGGAGGCACAGATGGATTAGCAACAGCAGTGCGTGATGAAGATAAACATATGGCATCAGTGGTGTTTGGGATCGCATTGTATTCAATATGGGTTCGATTTCGACTAGGAGGGGTTGACTGAGGAGGACAAATGGAATTCCTTAAACTTTCCTTTCTACGGTCCATGTGTGGAGGAACTCCTGAGCATCGTGGAGGCAGAGCAGTCGTTCGAAATAGAGAGCATGAGATCAAAGCGAGAATCCTTGAGAACTTTTACAGATCCATGGTAGAGAATTTTGTGGGAAGTCACTTCGGGTGGGATGACCATTTCGTGGATGTAATTTTTGTTAGGATTGCAAACAGAGCCACCGCCAAATTTGGAGACATCATTGACAATACACCTGGCTTGGCTATTTCCTTTCTTGATTCTCTCTACCTTATATTCTATGCACACTCTATAGGGATATAAGGTAAATAACAGTTTTATGGAAGAATCTATCACACGAGAAGTCATCTTCAAGCTCCATATAGTTTTATTTTGTTTATACTTTGATATTAGTATTTTAATTTTTTAATTGCTTTAAAAAAATTTAAAGAATTTAGTTAAAAAGAAATATGGAAAATTAAACAATATATGTGAATGAAAGAATTATTAAAGATCAATTTAAATCTTACTATGTTGGGGTGGCATTTTAGTACTTCAAAATATTTATAGTAATAATAAAATTTTTCATTTAAAAACGATTTATGATATTTAGTTGATACGTTGAAAATAATAAATTCTAGGCTATACATTAAAAAAACACCATAGTTTAAAAATTATGCATTTTTGCCTTGAAAGTTATAGAGATTCCGGTCATATTTTGAAAAATGTCATAGGGATTTTGGTAAATCCAAATAAAAGCTGTCAAAATTTTTATTTTAGGTGCCTTAGACGTTTTTTATGGTGCTAATCCATTTCCACCATAAAAAACATGATTCAAACACTGCATCTACACGATTTTTTAAAGTTTTTTGCACGGATTCCAGCCACGTTTGGCCATCCAGGCAATTCCTCCGCCTTCGTAGACGACCCAAAAAATCACACACACATTTGTATCATAATTTTTACATTTTATAATTGACAAATTTTTTATTATTAGTTGTAGATTACCTTTTCATTCCCATTTTAACTTTATTCTTTTGTAGTAAGGAGGACAATAACATTATCAACTAGCACCACTATACATCAATGTCATTTTCCATCTTTGCATATATCTATATGTTTTGCTAATTTTTATCATTATCATTATGGTCCCTCTGATAGTATTCTAATCCTCCACGTAGTAGAAAACAACACCAAGAAGTCATCCAAATACATTAGCACTCAAAAAACTCTACAATTGAAGAGAACCCTAGGTTGACATTTGGGCGCCCAAAACTGATTTTGGTAGTACACTGAGAAAACTATTTTGTTAGTAACCATGGTTGTTAGAGGTTTGATGCAGGAGCATTCGACTTAAAAATATCATTGTATTTTAGTAGATATAGGGGGTCTTGTGTTTTAAGGAAGTTGGTTTCCTGAGTATTAAATTAATGTAATTATTAAGGTTTTGAGTGATTTTAATGAGAAAAACTAGAATAGGGATTAATTAAGTATTGTGAGGCATATTTGTAAATGTTCTTGAATGTAGGAGAACACGAGTGATAACGAGAGAGTTGGAAATCAATTATAAGTCTTAGACTAGAAAGTGGTGTCATGATTCATGGAACTAGAGAGGATTTTTAGGGATTACTGGGGTTAAAAGTGGACTTAGAGGATATTCAGGATTTAGATCAAAATATTAACGATCTGAACCGAAATGGGTTACAGAACTTTGTATAAATGTAAGCCTAAAAGGCATAGAGAGAGTTAGCTAGTTATAGGTTAGCTAATTAGTTAGTTAGTTCGAGAGTTAGATAGGATTTGATTGTAAGCCTATGGGCAGGAAAGGGAAAAGGCCACTGATTGGAAAATCAGGCTAGAGAGAGAGGGAGACTCATTATGTAATTATTTGTTTATATATACACAGAGACTTCGATTCCTGAGTGTGTGATGTGTGTTGATTGATGGAATTATACATTGTGTGTGAATTAGATTAATTCTGCATAGTATATGTATGCAGGTGGAATTAAGAAGAACACAGAGAAGAAGTGGAGGATGAAGGATCATGATTTGATCATTTGAATCCGTTTGAAGGATCAAAGTTGAAGCTCAGGAGTGATAATGTTTAAGAGTACGCAGAAGTAAGTTCAGGAGGAAGTTGTGTTGTAGAACAACCAAAGACCAGAAACCCTGGAGAACACCTAATACACAGAAGAACAGAGAGAGGACAGTGCATAGAGGAGGAGTACAACAATCAAAAGTGATTGAACAAGTTCAGAAGTGATAAACACACAAAGGAAAATATAGGAAACTCAAGTGAATAGACCAGAACACTGGGAAATCACATAAAGACGAAGGAAAGGAAAGGCACAAAGAAATGAAGTAATTGTACACTGTAAAAGCAAAGTAAAAATAGGGGTTGCACAGTAAAACTAGAAATATAATTCTCACATTTGACTCTGCAACCAAAATAATTTATATTAAGTTCTATATGAGGAAAAATAATTACAAAGATAAAAATGACTTCATCTCATTCATTGTTGTGCAAAACAAAAATTTACACATTGTAACTACTTTATGTTCTCTGTTGTAACATACTATATCGGTGAGTAAAACTACTCATTGTAATTATCTTTTGGTCTACAGACCTTCTCAACTTCTCTCTTGACTACAGAAAACTGAAAGACTCATCCTATTATATAAATCCAAAAATCTGCAAACTTAATATGACATGTGATCAATTTAACATTTTTATGATAAAACAAAAACTAATTCTCGGGCAGTAACAACCTGGGCTTAATTGTCACCAACTCTACGTCTTTAGTCCTGCAAAACATTAACTTGAAATTCCTTTAGCTGATACACAAAATTTTCTCCGTGCTACAAAAGACAACTTGCTTGATCTGTGTGCGTAATTTGGGGAATGGTTGTTGTCAATTAGTTAATGAGTGGTTGGGAGTAATTTTGCATTAGATGATGATGACAACTACCATGGAGGAGGTGGCGAGGGGGCTAATGATGACGATCATGAAGAAAAATGTTGATGAGGAACAATATGAGGACTAAGACGATGACGATCATGATAATGAGGATGGCCTCGACAAGGATGGTGATGAAGACCACGATTAACATGATGATTATTAAATTTGAACCGCTGGCCTTAATTTCAAGTAGAAGGGTATATAGTCATGCATCACTTCTATAATGAAAAGATTATTTCTTGTTTAATGAAAAACTTGACCAAAAAAATACATTTCAATTGAAAATTGTATATTATATCTATATTTCATTTTCAACCAAATTTTTTCCTATAAAGAAAATTTTCAATCAAATTTATTTCTATCTAAAAACTTTAATACAAACTAAAGTTGTACATTTACATTTTTAGAATACTAAAAAAAATATAACTGAAGTCCTTAATAGTGGGGAGAAATACCAATTCACGGTGTGGGGGAAATAAAACATGGTCAAACCGTAGTTACAAAAAGCATCCATTTATTTTAACCTTGAATACCATTAATAACACCATCCCCCAGCATTAATAACACCATCCCCAGGGCTAAGCAACATACACATTTAATATTAAATAGCTATATTTTTTCCCAAACGGTATAGAAATATTTTATAAAAACTAAAAACAAAACGCAAAGGAAGACAACTTGAATAGTTTGAAGGAAGATTAAAATTATAAAAACTAAAGCAACATACTTGCATAAATTTAACAACAAGAGTTAATTTTTTTTCAAGTTGTATGATTTTTTATTATTATAAGAACTAGAAAACAAAGCAGCAATCAATATGGAGGAAGATTAAAATTACAAATCCATAGAAAGAACAACGTAATTTCCCAGGAAAAGGGGACCAAACTAAATAAAATGAGCAAATATACAGTAAACCGCAACAATATGGAACAGTAAGAGAGCTACTACATGGTTCAAAAGATAGCAGAAAATTTAGATACGTGAGACAATAGACAAGGCTGTGAACGCTGGTTGTAAAAGTTTCCCTCGTTGGCTCTGCCTGAGTGATGGAACTCCCTATATACTGAAGAACTGCAGGGTCAAAGAAAAGAGAAAGGGGATAAGAAGAAACAAATCTGGAACACAGATATATAGAGAAAGGGTGGAAGCACTGTGAGAGGTCTAGGCCACTAGATATCAATTCATTTAAAGTCCCGACCTTTTATACATGATATTCTCATTAGAAATAGCGTCGCGACTGTCAGCGAGAAGACATGACAAATGCCTCAATCTCTTAAAGCCTTAAAGCCTTTTGTTTGTGTGTGGGACAACAAAAACAATAATGGATGTAATAAGTAACTACAATGGCAAATACCCACGCCCATTCAAAAGGATTCTTAGTGTGAAACTATATAACTGTAATCATTATAAAAGTGGAAAGTTACTTCAGCAGTGGGATCCTCCAATACTTTTCTCGCAGTTGTTTCTGCTTTCTCCAGAAGACCATTGTAAGAAACGCGACTTTGCCAACAAGTTTGATGCAAGATATACAATGTTGCTAACTAGAGCCTGTTCTCTATTTTCCCTACTGTAGAGAGAAAAGCCAAAGACTTATATTGCGAAGTCATAAGGGATCAGCATGCCTGAATTGTGTGCATAGGCATAAACATATTAGGCATGGCTTTTAGAAATCTTTGTTGGAAAATGGTCTCCCTTCATAATTCAATAGAACATGGGGTCTTCAATTTCATAATCTGGGTGGTCAAATGGTGTGCCCTGTGAACAAAGTTTCTTCGATTATTAATGCGCATACCACCACTAATTCAATTTCTGTCCTGTCCATTGTTAAACGTGGTGCGCCCAGCAACATTTTCTTTCTAGTCACTTAAATAACATGTTTAGACACCAGAAAAATAATGCTCAGGAAACATGTGAGGTTTAGACAGATTGGAATCCAATTCAAAGGCTAGCATAGAAGCTTTAAATGCTGCAAAAAGTACTTTCATTGTACCTCTAGAGTAAAAAAATTCCTTTGCCCAAGACAGTTGATCTCGCCAATACCCTGGTTACCAGGTTTTCTTGCAACAGGTTGTAAATTTCCCGCAAGAGTACAATATGAATTTTAGAAGTACGAGCGAGAAGTCTAGGTGCACAATAAGCTACTAGCCAGGTCGAGGACCTAAAAACAAAGTAATGCAAGAGAGATCATGATTAAGGAAATCCACCAAGCATTTAGCCTTCATTAAATCTCATACACAAGTTCACAACCCAAATAACAATAATACGGGTTAATGGAGTTCCTTCTTTAATGTACATTGTGAAGCAATTTATCTGACAAACCTTCAATGGAAATTGTGTTATATAATTTAATTTTGTTTAAAAGCAATTGTAAATAAAAAATAACATTTTTTTCACCCTTAGATTTTCTCTCTTCACACTTCTAGGACATGTTAGGCCCCTCTTGATGTGTTGTGACGTGTTTAATTTTGATCTGTGATCGTAGTGTGGTTTTGATCTTCTTCTTTACAATAACTAACTTAGCTACATTAGAAAAAGTAAATGTGGTTGATATAAGCCAATCGACTTAATTTTTATACATAGATTGGCATATAAAAGGTGGTCATATAATGTGGAGTATAAAAGGTGGAAAATGCCGCCAATAGGCATATATCAATCACATTTACTAATGTGTTTTTGATAGTTAGTGATGGCAGTGCATGGGGAGAAATAGTATATGATGGTTAACTATGGTTCACTCTTCCTAAATATATTCAAGTTAGAGTTAAGGGGGGTTTCTTATGGTCGATATAGAGTTAACTATGAATGAAGACCATTGTTGTTTACAACTAATTGTAGTTGACTATAATAGATTCTGATTAGCTATGGTTGACCATGATTGTTCATGTTTGATCATGGTAGACCATGGTTGACCATAGTTTTCTATCATAGATTATGACATTCCATGTTCGCAATGGATGGCCATTGTTGACCATGTTCGACCATGGTGACCTTAGTTGAGCATGTTTGACCATTCTAACCATGGTTGACCATGGTCTGTCATGTTGAGTGTGGGTTGACTATCATTTTTCAAGGTTGACTACGATCAACCAAAGATGACAACGTTTGGTCATGGTTGATCATTGTTGACCATTGTTGATGATCACTTATGATGGCTAAGACAAATCGATGGTTGACCATGGTTCTATATTATTAACCATCTTTAATAAAGTCAAATATGTTTGATGATGGTTGACCATGGTTATCTATTGTTCACCATCTTTAACAAAATCAAATATGTTTGATGATGGTTGATCATAGTTACCTACAGGCTACCATATTGATTATGGTCAACAATTGTAAAACATGGTGACCATAGTTAACTATGGTTGACCACATTGATTACGGACGACAATGATTGACTATTGTTACTATGGAGGTCAACTATGGATGACTATGGTTGAGAATGGTCGACTAAGGTTCATTGAGAATGACTATGGGTAAACAAAGTTGATTATTGTTGAATATGGTTGAGTGATTTTGACCATGGTTGACTATTCAAACATTGACTATAAAGGTTAACTAAAAAGGTTGACTATATATGACTATGTTGTCACATTGTAACATCGTTATTTGCTCATTACAACAACATTGTTTTTCTATTTGTTACACTCCAATATTGATTTCAATTCATCATATCATAACGATTTTTTGTTTGTCACATTACAACGTAGATTCTACATTTTTCATATTGTAACAATGAGTTTTGTTCATCATAATGTGACATGATTCTTACCCAACACATGATATGTGAATCTTATTATAAAAGATAATTAAATATAATATTGTATTAACAAAACCTTATTCAACTTTATTAATAAACCTTATTAACATTCATATTATTAAACAATTTGGCTCTAGTGCGAGGGTTCGAGCAAATATCATGTCGTCTAAAAATGACTAGTGAGCTTGGATGGTGGGTGGTGCAGTTTAGAGAATTCATGGTGCTTCTAGTTTTGTTTTATGCATAGTACTTGCTATCCTTTTGGTCTATAGATTATGATGACATAGTTCGGTCGTGACTAGATGTTTTATGTGATGGCTCTGGCACATCTTATTTGAACTCTATTTTATTTCTATTATAACTTTTTGTATCTAGTAATGGCTGGATGTGACATATATGTGTTTTGTCGATGGCTGTGGTGGTTATGGGCCTCCTTGACTGGGTTTGTATCACGTCTTTTGGCTATCCTTTGTGTTGTGTTAGGGACGGACGGATGTGGCTCTTTAAAGTTCAGTCTCCAATTATCTATCAGTGCTCTAGTCACGTCGTATTTGTCAAATCTCATATGCATTCATAGTGGATTTCCTTTTTTGTTGTAGCTAACGACCCTTTGTGGGAAATATTGTTTGTATTTATGGCTAGAATAGTTGGGTATAAAAGCAGGCCATCTCTGGCCTTTGATATTTATATACTCTGATCATGGGAGTCTTTTGTATTTTTGGGCGTCAGTGGAAGTATGATGAGGTGTTTTATTACCCTCTATGATCAAATTTGATATCTATGTAAAACCTTTTTCTAAGTAATGTAGAGTATCAATTCACAAACCAAAAAAAAATATTATTAAGCAATTTTAAACCTCGATTATGATTACACAAGGTTGACAATGCTTGACCATGGTTAACTATAATTGAATATGGTCAACTAAGGTCGATTGATCATGACTATTGGTGAACAAATTTGGCTATTGTTGACAATGGTTGACTATTCAAACATTCATTATAAAGGTTAACTACAAAATTTCACTATATATGACTATGTCATCATGTTGTAACATTGTTATTTGTTTATTATAGTGCAACAACAATTTTTTATTCATTGCATTTTGATGTTCATTTCAATTCATCATATTGTGATGTTGATTTTTTGTTAGTCACATTGCAATGTAGATTCTTTGTTTTTCATATTGTGGCATTGTTTCTTTTGTTCATCATATTGTGACATCGATTCTTTTGTTCCTAATATTGCAACATTGAGTTTTTTTTCATCACATTTTTAGGTGATTTATTTTTTCAATACATGCAATGTAAATCTTATTATGAGGCCTTATTAAATATAAGAAAATCATATTAATAAAGCCATAATAAACCTTAATGTTATTGTTACTAATAAACTTTATTATTAAACCTTACTAAACATTATTAATATTAATATTTATTAAACAATTTTAAATATTTATTATGACTAAGGTTGACTAAAGTTGATGATGGTTGATTAAGATTGACGATGTTTGACCATGGTTGACTATTGAAACATTGTTTGTAGAGGGTAACCATCAAGGTTGACTATGTCATCACATTGTACATTGTTGTTTGTTCATCACATTGTGACATTGATTTTATGTTACCATACTGTGATGCTTATTTTTTATTCGTCAAATTGCGACGTTGAGTTTTGTTCATCACCATGTGACAAGATGTTTTTGCTCAACACATACAATGTTGATTTTTGTTGGATACGTTGTGATGATATTTATTTGTCATATTATGATGTCAATTTTTTAAATATGGTTGTCTATGGTAAATTTTGGTTGATTATGGGTGAAAATTGTTGACCATGGTTATCAATATCTAATTATAGATGAAAGTGGTGGACCATGTTAATCATGGATTACCATAGTAGCGATGGTTGACCATAGTTTAGTTGGTTTAACTATAGTTGAATATGGTTACATTGTTAATAAAAGTTAGATATTGAAGAAACATGAATATTAAGTTAATATTACTAAACCTTATTTAGAAACACTAATATTAATATTATTAACAAACTTTATTAATATGAATGTTAATAATAATATTTATATTTATATTAATCCTTTTTATAATTAAAGATTAAGTAAACTTTAATTCTTATTGAATATAAACTTCATTTTAAGAATTTATTAAATATAATACCTTATTAATAAAACCTTATTGAAACTTATTAATAATCCTCATTAATATTAATATCAATATTATTAAACAATTTTAAACCTTCACATTCAATAAGGTTGAATATGGTCGACCATGGTTGATTAAGGTTGAATATAGTTGAATATGGTCAACTAACATTTATTAAGGTTGACTATTTAAGAATTGATTATAGGAGTTTGTTTGACTATGGTCATCACATTATGATGCGATTTTTTGTGCATTGGATTGTTCATTGACTATGGTAAACATATGATTTATTAGAGTTGACCATGGTTGAATAACTAAACAACGACTATAAACATTAACTATGTTTGACTAAGGGATTGTGTCAACTATATGCATGTTGAACATAATACCCATCGTTTATCATGGTTGAACATAATGTTAATGTTTAGATTAATATAAAACATTATTGATAAAAACTTATAAATAAAATCTTATTGAACTTTATTAATATTAGTAAATGTTTTCTAAAGCATATTAATATTAATATTATTAAAAAGTTTTAAGCCTTAGCCATGGTTAATGTTGACCATGGTCGACCATAATTGATTTTTGTTGATCATAGTTGAATATGGTTGACCAAGGTGGACTGAGGATGACAATGGATGAACAAAGTTGATTAACATTGACTATGGTAAAAATATGGTTGATTACTATTGAGGATGGTTGATTATTTAAATATTTACTGTAAAGGATGAGTACAAAGGTTTACTATGTTTACTATGTCATCATGTTGACATTGGATATGTGTGTGTGGTTAACCATAGGCATGTTATGCATAATGTCTATCTTAATAATGGATGAACATTATGTTCATACTGACTATGTTTGACCAAGTAAATCATGATTGATATGTGTAAATGTTAGGATTAATATATTGATAATGTGTTAATATATATATCAATGTATTAATGTATAGTTTCTTTGTTTGCTAGGTTATGTGAGTGCTAAGATGACTAACCCTCTTAACTTGTGGTTTGAGTAGCAGCGGCTTGCGGGCATCTTAACTATCAAAATAAATTATGAATCACATCCACCCCGAACCACACCAACCCTCAACATGGGTGATTTTTTCACATGGAGTTTCGAACGGGTGACCTTGACATCGCAGAGTCCCTTGAAAAAACACCTTATCACCCTCTACTCTACCCGAGATGGAAAATGTATTAATACATAGTTATATATATATATATTTTGTAAGTCAAATTTATATTGATAGTTCAAAAGGAAATACATCAAAGGAAAAATGCATGTAGTCTCACCCCGATTAGGTTTGTTGACTACCACCGAAAGCATATCACAATGAAACAAAAAAGCAAAGAGAGACACAATCCACAATTTCAAAATCCATGCCCTCGTAAACAGATAGAACATATAAAAATCGTGTATACATGCTAGTCGTCAAAGGTGATGGGGGCTAGGTTGTCCAGAGTTGTACCAGGACCTAGCAAAGGATGAAAGGAGCATTGGACATGCTCCTCAAAATGGGCCATCCAGGCCTCCAGTTTCTCAACCTTCTCTGATAGAAAATTTTGGCCGTGCTAAACTCAACGTCGCAATTTGACGAATAAAAAATAAGCATCACAGTATGGTAACATAAAATCAATGTCACAATGTGATGAACAAACAACAATGTACAATGTGATGACATAGTCAACCTT
>Ga0181464_1000503_pt1 | contig 17010 bp, 10 predicted proteins | sample InSIn2gowninarea_FD_119074 | JGI IMG/M metagenome (GOLD analysis project Ga0181464, IMG submission 119074) | Clean room microbial communities from NASA Spacecraft Assembly Facility at Jet Propulsion Laboratory, Pasadena, California, USA -... ...
GTGCTCGACTGATAAGGACCTTTAGGTGCTCGACCATAAGGACCTTTAGGTGCTCGACTGATAAGGACCCTTTAGGGGGCTCGACCATAAGGGCCGCCATCAGAGGATGCGGTAGCAGGCTCGACTGTTAAGGACCCTTTAGGGGGCTCGACTGATAAGGACCCTTTAGGGGGCTCGACCATAAGCCCCCCCACCCAATAAGTAAATTGAAGAGGAGAGGACCTTTAGGTGCTCGACCATAAGGACCTTTAGGTGCTCGACCACCGCCTTTTAGTTACTTATTTGAGACCCAATAAGTAAATTGAATGCGCAAGCAGGCTCGACTGTTAAGGACCCTTTAGGGGGCTCGACCATAAGCCCCCCCACCCAATAAGTAAATTGAAGAGGACCTTTAGGTGCTCGACCATAAGGACCTTTAGGTGCTCGACTGAATCAGTCGAGTCACTAACGTGCCTGGTTGGTCGATATTGAAAGGCCTGATTACGCTTCTCTGATTACGCTTCCCTGATTGAGTCTCAGATGCATGAAAATTGGCATGAAAATTGATCAGATTCCAGTGGTCAAATGACTGAGTTGAGTAGCGGAATTTCGACGATATCTTATATACGTTGCGGTGGTTGAGAAGATGCATGAATCTTAGGCCCTGCCGTCCCTACTTGGGCTCATCTCTATTTTGTCAGTCAATTGGGCAGGCTCAGGAGCTAGGCCAGCTAAGCCACACCAGAAAAAAGACTATATATAGGAGCTCAGCCACACCAGAAAAAACCCTATATATAGTAGGTCAGCCCAGCCCGGCTTTTTGGAAATGCCAGTAGGGAAATGACTGATTTGATTCGCGGAATGCCTGAGTTTAGTAGCGGAATTTCCGTTGCGGTGGTTTTCCAGATGAATCACTTGGCTTGGCCTTCAATATCGACCAAATTCAGACTTCGAGACCAGCGAAAATGCGTATATAATGGAAGGTCCACTAGATCTCGAGTAGGCTCGGCGATGAAGACTCTTTCGGGAAAGGCTGGATCAAGTGGTAGCGGTCTCGGGCCTTGAAATCTCGATCGACCCCTGGATAGATTTCGTCCATCGACGACCTTGTATGCCCCCCGTCATTTGAAGGGTCCGCAAGTTCAGGCCGACCAACCTTCCGAGAGTGTGAAATGTCTCGGTCCCCCCCTCCCCCCTTCCTTCCCAGGCTGAAGAGCCCCTTCTCTGGGCCTCATGATTCTATGAGAAATTCATTGGCTCTTGCTCTATATTACATATGTCATTTCGATCAAGTTTCGGCACGGCGAAGCGCTTGAACTCTAGAAACTTTGATAGAAGCGCTCCTTCGGCGAAACAACACTCCGTTAGAGTGAATTCACTCCTAATGGAGAGTCAGGATGGCAGCCTTCTTTCCACCAGATAGAGAAACTAATATCAACTTTGAAAAAAGAAGGGACGGAGTCACTCACTATTCATATGGTGAGGGCGCTTTCCTGTAATCAGGGAAGGTAATGATATTCTGGAAAACTTTCCGGAATATAAGCATAGGGAAGCTAAAGACGCCATATACAACGGTGATATGCTCTGGCGGTGTATTTTTACGGAAGCGTTCGAAGAAGCTGAGCGCGCTTGGGCAGCAGAAAAGGCATTGGAGAGAGAGAGGGAAGATAACGAAGCGGTGGAGGAGGGGCCACTCTCTCTTTCAGCTCCCTCTTCTACTGAGGTAGAGTAAATATAGTACGTTACCAAAGTAGCTCGGGATGACACTGCAAGCTTTCGTTTGGGCATAATATAGTCTCCATGGTTGGAGAGTCTTACTGGCACTATACTTGTTTCCGTCTCTAATATAGTAGTATATCTCCGATCGAGGACTTTCTCTCGGCAGCTCCGATCACTTGTAAAAAGAAATGACATGATCTAAAGTTCTTTTATTACTGTCCCAAACATGCGCATCTCCGTAGAGTACTTTCCCTCCATAGCTCCGATACTTATGCATGGGCACTCTCTAGCATTTGCAACGCCCACTTTGCTTTCTTAAATTCCCACTTCTTGGGTCGCTCGACCAAAGAAATAAGTAAGCGACTGCTGAAGCGTAATTACATATATAAAGAATTATCAGCAGCATAGCAAATGCATATTACTTACGAGCATGCCTACCCTACCAGGCGTACCACCTGGGATTGCTTTTAGGGGAATAAAGAAAAGGCCAGAACCTTACCGGCAAGCAAGAGATGAGCTCAAAACCTACCCTTCCCTCCCTTATCAATAAAGAAGGACAGGACCTTACCTTAACCTGAGCAGAGCTCTGCTATGCGGCCTATTCGGCGTAGTGCCTGGCCTCTTTTGGTGCTGCTGCACGCACGGTTTGGACCAACTTGTGAACCTGGTCCATTCGGTCAGAGAGATGGGAATTTCACGAGTGATAACCTGGCGTCTCCGGATGATAGCGAGTTAGAATGTGAATGAACCTGGTCCATCGAGATGGGAAATTGACTAATTCAAGTGGGCGTTGCGAAATGATATAGAGGAGTCTGAACGGGTGGCCTCTCAATACGTACCCGCGGGCTGGGGTGCTTCCCGTCTCGAGCAGATGGAACCTGATCCGATTGTTATTCCGCCACTTTACCCAGATCCACCAGTTCCTACTCTTTTTTCCGGATCTGCTACCTTCTGTCTGAGAAGCCGCCAGAGAAGCTAGCTAAGCCCGAAAAGCAAGAGAAGAAGTCTAGTATCCGAGTAGCCAAGCCCAGCTATGACTGGCATCGACACGTGGATCGACTAGCAGCTATTATTGAGTGCATCGACTCTTGGATCGACTGCTGGGCACGAACTACTGGGCACGAACTAGAGCTTCTTCCTGCACTGACCAGAGTTATAGCTGCACTAAGTAGAGCTTGTATCACTGACAAGAGCTTCTAGCGATGACTGAGCTTGTAGAATGATACCGGCAATGAGAAAAGGCAAGTACTCCCGACAATGACTGCTGGCAAGAACTACTGGCTATGATCGGTGGCTATGATCGGTGGCTATGACTGGCTATGGGGGTCTAACCTTTCCATACCGGCTATGTGGGTTGACCTAATTCCTATCGGCTATGTGGGTAGTCGCTTTCCCTATTGGCTACGTGGGTAGGGTACTATTACCCTGATTCCCCAGTACGCCCCTGGATCAATCCCAGGATGCTTAACAGGATACATCCATGCTTTAAGTGTTACCGATGGAGGAGTTGTGGCCGAATCAAAGATAGATTGAAGCTTAGCGAAACAGAGTGGTGGTGGAATAAGCCCAGTCGTTTGAGTGAGGTGGGTAGGTGCACCAAGTCAATGAACCACCGATACTGATTGGATTCTTACAATGATGCTGGCTGGCCGTATCAGAGCGGACAAAGGAAGAAGGAGGGGACCGAAGCCAAGTCGTGTGAGGTAGATCACCGATTCCATGAAACACCCTTACCCTCTGACCAACCTTGCCTTTATACACCTTTCCCTATGGACTTGCCTTCCGCTTTATGTTAAACATCCGTAGTCAGTTCGCATTCAGTCCGTATTCTGTTCGCTTTCATTTCGCTTTCTCTAGATCCGCCCCCTAGAACATTACCCTTTCTGTTCGCTTTACGTACGCCTCCCCAGTAACACCCAGGATGGATCAGTCCACCGTCACACAGGAAGGATCGCCCTGGACGAGGAAACTATCCTACAGCCCCCAGTACCCAATTACCTGCACCTTTCACTTTGCCCAATACCCTTATATGCCACCTTTCATTACCAAATTGACCATCTCTGGGGCCCTTTCTTTCAGTGACCGCGCTACCTTTATGTACTTAATTTTACACTTATCGGAAGGCCAGGGTCAAATAGGATAACTCGATAGTCCACGTTTCACTATTGAAATTCCCAGTTTGCACAAGCAAGCTTTTAACTTGAACGATTTCCACCCCGATCCGTGGATTTTACCTAAAGTGTCAGTCAGGGTTCGGCATTTTATTTACCCACCCGGAAGTGAAATCCTGCAGATGAAGCAGGGCTCCCATAGTAAGTACATAATGGGAATGTGCAACCACATAATGAGTATCATGCAGAGCAATGGCTAGCCCATGGCCAGTCCTATTCCAGTGAGTCCTCTTATCTATGGTGGACGGAAAGACCCTGCAGCAGATAACATGGGTGTAAGGAATGGGATTCATAACTTTCTTACTCGTCCAGCTTGTCCATCTCGCGATGGCTAATTCCTTTCTCCTTGATTTCATGAACGCCTATGCAGGTAGGTAGTTATCTGACTGGCTCAACGACGATTTCTACTTCGGAGAAGGAGCAGGATGAATCAGTTTCTTTCATATAGACAAGGAGTCGAAGAAATGTTTTTCAATGTTCGAAGGGTTATGTATCCTGGTGTTGTTATACCAGAGATGGTTCGAGTAAGCATTATCCAATCGTTTACTAGCTATTGGGTACATCGTATAGATCACTCACGTAGAACCTGGCACGAACACACATCCTGTGCACGTCGAACTGGTAACGAACTTAGAACCACTTCCATCCTGTGCACGTCGAACTGATAACACACGTAGAATCGCCACCTTCCTGGGACGTGGGATGAGAACTGATAACACACTTAGAATCACCTCACTTTCTAACCACCTGCTGGAATGGGGTATCAATAACAAGGCACGTAGAACATCCCTTTCCTGTTTAAGTACTGCAACTGTTCACGCACGAACACCTAATTCCTGGGCATGTGTGATCAGAAACTGTTAACGCACATAGAATCACCCCCTCCTTCCAGGCATGGGGAATCGAGAACAGGTGGGCACTAGGTTGTTTCCTTCTCTGCCCTTGCCAACGCCATTTCCATCGTTCATCGCCAACGCCATTGCCATTTCCAACGCCAATCAACATCGACATCGAACTCGAAATCATCCATATCTACCCACATCGAATCCATGTAAATATCCGCCTGGTGGGTGCTTCTTATGTCTGGCTTGTAGGGTGTCTGTGGGGTGGCCCCTTGCCATTGATTAGGCCCCTGTGAGTAACCTCTGTGGATTAGGTCCCATTGAGTAGACCCCTCCCATTGGATTAGTCCCCTTCGAATATTCCCCTTCGATTAGCTCTATGTGTATCTGTGTGCCCCCTCCCTCTCCCTGTGGATTAGTCCCTGTGACCTGTAGCCTCTGTGAGTAGGCCCCTCCTTGTGAGTAGCTGTAGGAACTCCTTCCTGTTCGGTATCAATCGGTAAGGCTGCCAACGCTCAAGCATTCATTCGCCCCTAAGTAATATGGGCCGTTGGACCACCCTTCTGTCTAATCAATCGATCACTAACCGGTGGTACTCCCCATCGATTCCTGGCATTCCCTGACAAGCGTGAATGAAACCATTTGTCTAAACAGGTGCATTGTAAGTAACGCATCTTAAATCTTACATTGTTCCGAACCGTTGAGCCAAGCCGTTGAGATTAGCGCAGTCGATTAGTGCAGTTGAATAGCGGAGCAGCCACAGATGAATAGCCAAGCAGCCATCCCCCACCAGTGGATTTTCCCCTATTTTATTAGCCCTGCAGTTAAATAGCGCAGCAGCCATCCAAGTTGAGTAGCCCAGTTGAGTATCCAAGCCAATCAAAGCTAAAGATGATCCCAGCCAAGCCCCTGATCCCAGCCCCGCTATGACTGGCAATTGCTATGGCACTGCCCCCGTCTGTCAATGAACTGTTTCTCGGCACTGCCCTTAAGGCACGTACTCCTGGTCACGGAGAGCTGGTCACATACAACTATTGGGTACGTACTATGGGTCACGTAGAACCTGGCACGAACACCTATCGGGCACGGGGGATGGAAACTGGTGGGCACTAACGACCTCCTGGGCACTAACAAAACTGGTAACTGAAGGTTGTAGAACACTGACCTTGTAGCACTGACTGGCAGCTTGTATAGTTCATGCACGAAGTATAGGTTCAATGGGTAGAGTTTCCATAATAGAGGTTCATGCACAGAGTATAGGTTCCCATGAGTCTAGATTCGATGACTAGAGCTTCCATTCATGCACTGACCAGAGCTTCATCATGCCATGCTGCACTGAGTAGAAATTATTGCTGCACCGACTAGCTCAGACTGACAACTGGCGATACTGTAACTCCTGGCAAAGAATCTTGGCATCGAGTGAATCGAGTAGCGGGATCGACTCTTTATGAGTACCTGGATCGAGTACCAGCATTGAGTACCGGAATTGACTTCATCATCTACTCTGGGATCGACTGCATCGAGTGATCGGCACCTGTCATCGATTGGCAGCATAGAGTAGCAGGATCACCTCTTGGATCGATTGCATTGACACCTGGATTGCGCCTCCCAGCATCGACACCCGGATCGACTACTATTGGCTCTCGGCAATGATGGGTGGGGATGGGCTGCTATCGGTTCACAGACAGAGAAGTAATACATAGTTCCCAAACAGAAAATAAGGTGCCTCCCTGAATCGACTAGCGGAAAAGATTCCTTACATCTAGTGACTAACCACCACCAGAACTGGAATACTGGCATCGAAACCTACCTGAATAAGCCTGGTTCTTGGTTGTGCATCTGTGGTTAGGTAAGCTCCTCCGGTAGGTAGGTATTAGGTATAAAGAGAAAAAGGTAGGTAGTATATAGGTAGGTAGTTTGCTTTGTTTGGGTAGGCAGGCAGTATTCCTGTTTCTGCTAGATCAGATTAGTCTACTCTTGCCGATGCTCCAACTCCTGAGACAGCGAACTTTGAAATGGTTCTTCTGTTCAACCCGGTCCTTCTGGAGATTGGGATGAGGATTTACGAATAGATGGAATGATTCTACACCCGGCACAGAGAGACGATATGATGTGTTAACCTCGGGAACTCCACCTTTGCCCGGAAGCTACGAATGCTCTAATCTCCGACCGGGAGGAGGGCGGCCGGGACTACCCGACTGGGAACCTAGGGATGGGCTTACCCATACCTAGAGAATGATAGATAGTTATAATGGCTGGTGATGAGGCCTTCTTGGCTAGCTTTCTGTCTTTCTGGCTTAGTTAGATGGCTACTAAGGCTGGTAGCTCTGCAGGATGATCTACTGGTGCTACTGTAACTGCTTGTGCTGCTTAAACTTACAAGAGCATAACCAACTTCTGAACCATTTGAAGGATATGAATGAACGAATGAGTAAGCGAATTAATCTCGTTTTTATTAGTGCTTGGTACTGTTATTTCCCTTTCCGGACGATAGTTCTTCAAGTTGATGGCGGCTGAGGTTCAAGTATGTGCTAGGCTTATGGCTGAAGGTTGGCTGAAGGTTCAAGGCATCTGGCTTCTGTTGGACTTGGCATGGCTGGTGATGAAGGCGGAAGGTTGAATGCTTCTGGTGGATGGCTCTTCTTGGCTAAGGAAGGGATGTTCTTTTGGTGCTGCTGCACCCCTTAGAGAAAGGGTCGGGGGAGCAACTAACTGCTGATATCTATATATATATTGCCGCTTGCCCGATCTATCTATCCTTCCTGTGATATCTTCTCTCTCCCTTCCCTATCAGCTGGCTTTCCTAGCGACTCCAGAGGTGTAAGCCTAGAGAAATGCTATAGAAATGGGCCATCTACATAGCATTTCTTAGGGTCTTTATTACGGCTATCAAACAGATCTCCCCCATCCACATCTCCCCTAGGTAATTGCTCTAGAGCTGGCACACACACATAGCATCAATCAGGGGCTTGGATAACGGCTATGATCTTCCCATTCGCACATCCCCTAGAGAAATGCTATAGAGTGGTTCCATCCTGATAGCACCAATACAGGGTCTTCCCTACACACATCTCCCCATGGATATAGATGGATATATATATATGCTTTAGAACTGACAAATCCCCATAGCACTCCCACACACATCTCCCCTTCGTACACGCTATACAAATCAACGATCCACATAGCATTCATAAAGGTATTCCCTCTACACGCTCTTATAAATGAGATTCCAATTATATACGTCATTTCTGACGATCATTACCATTATATACGTCATTTCATCATTATATACGTCATTTCAGACGATCATCTTGACTAGCAATCATAGAAAGACGACCTTAGCGGTATGGGCAGTGGGTGGAAAAGGAAGTGGACATTTGGATCCGGACGTAGCCCTCTCACTTTTTTAGGGGCAGTAGCAGAAAGAATGAATGATTCCTATTCCTTAGTCTGATCGATCTTTATGTGAACCGGCTCGGCTAATGAGCAACCCGAATAACGATTTCACGCTCTCGACCACCTGCCAGCCGCTTCCGAATCGCTCTCCCTTTCCATTGTTACCTGTCGGTAATCACTCTTTCCAGCAGAAGAAAGAAAGTATGGACTGGTCAATAGGGCTACTAGCAGCATCGTATAGAAAGCTACTCCACTCTTAAAACTTCATACATACGGCAAAGGCAAATACTAGACAAAATATGTGATCGTGTTTATATACGTCACACTCATGCTCGTTTTGACTAATCCACTTGCCTCGTTTCTTATTGGATAAAGCTAGAAAGAATATCAGGATTAAGCTATAAAGAATAGACTAACCTCTCACCTGAGCGAGCCACCCTTAGATTGAAGGCACATTAAGCTATCCAAGAGAATCAAAAAGGTAAGTCCCAGTCGCACCCTGAGCTTCTGCATAAGCCCTCCGACGCCTGAGGAACCTGCAAAGTCTAAATGTCGGCCGTAGCATCGTATAAGAATAACCAGTAGTACAGACCAAGAGAATATACAGGATCAGACTTACTAAACCAAGCCTCACTTCATAAAGCAAGCTAAGATCAAAGTAGAAATCTTAACCCATCACTCGAAGTATCAATATTGAAGGTGCTAGGACACGTATACAGTCGAAGTTCCCGTATGATCCCTTCGCATGATGAATTCCATACACACCCGCCCATCGCAGACTAAATATGTATGAATGCTTATATAACGATGCATGCTTGATTGAAATGGAGAAAAGATCGTGTGATAAGAAACTTTATTTCCTCTTGATTCACAGAGATCAATTCATATGATATTATATAACGATGCACTATCGACATTTGCATGTGGAAATGAATGCTCAAATCTGAACACATCCCTTCTAAGTTTCAGAGATTGAACACACATACCGCACTGCAAACAGAGAAATGGTAAGTTCCTGCAGTTTTGAAGTGATAAATAGTAATGATCTTATAATACAATGCACCTCACTCCATTTCATTCTTTCGATTAGATAATGAATCAAATATATGGACAAGCTCTCATACATCATAGGTTTGGGCAGTGATGAAAGTAATTTGTCAATAAAGTCATATATAAGGAAAGAGGTCGAACAATCATAAATGGTAAGGACAGTGACCAGTCTAAATAATCTGTATAAAGGCAAGGACCAGTAGAAATACTTTGTATAAAGACAAGAGAAGCATAAAGGCAAGAGAACCTAACCCAGGTGGGTGAGGTGAGCGATCCTCCATAATGGTAATTAGTAATGTAAATTGTAAGAGGTCATTTCATGTCCCAGTTCAATTGCGGACAAACGAAATTCATCAAAGAAAGGGCTATAAGTTTTCTATAGAATCCAATGATTGGTTTGGTGCAATACATCACCAGTACCTGTTTGGTCAACCCATGCCCAGAATCCCTTCCTGCATAAGGAAAACCATGTGCCCCAGACCCCAAGTTCGTTGACTGGTTTCTGAGGTAGGACTTGACTTATTTCGGGATGTATGGTAGCCAGATGCCCACCAAAGCTCTTCCTGTGCATGTCACAGCTTGCTTTCAAGTATGGGGGCGGCCTGTGTATCAGACAATTGTTGGATTTCAATAAAGCTTTAGGGAGTGGGGGAAAGGCAGCCCTGAGAACAACCCCATTTTACTGCCCTCCACTCATTCATTTTGAATCTAATCACTCTTTAGATGCAACCATTCCCAGTCCTACCCATAACTAGTGCTTTCTATTTCAATTACTGAAAGCAAGGCCGACCCTTCTGGTCTCTTAAACAAGTGGATGGAACATGCGGCCATGCCCGGCTTGAGAATAGTGCACCAATAAGATCCGCTGGAGAAGGTGTCCAGAAATAGAGAAAGCTGGGATGAAATCCAGATTCTCTTGCATGAATTTCAGATTGAAAAATACAGAATCTACTGTTCCAAGGAAACCCGAAGGAAATGTCTATTGGCTTACAAATGACCCTGGAAATATTGATACTTGGGATGATAACAACACTAGATTGCTTCATAGATGGGCAATAGATGGATGCTCAAATCAACTATACCTTCCAACTGGGTCAGCAGCTACTAAAGTGGACTGGTTCAATACTGATTTCTGGGTCAATACTGAATTCTGGGTCAATATTTCTGGGGGAGACGTAAAGCAAACTACTACTCACTCATCTACCTGTTGCCATCATTCGCAAGCAAGTTGGGTTCATAGGCGAGAATGGGTCAGCAGCTACTCAATACTTCTGGGTCACCCGGCTTCTGTGATGGTCAAGAGTTTTTTGATGCGGGAGAGCGAATAACGGGGAACAGCCTTTAGCAATGTATAACTCCCAAAAACCTGACCTTTTAGCTAGCGATTTGAGGGGAATATAGGGCCTTTCCTTCTAGCTTAGGTCAGGTTATCACTTACTTGAGTATAGCTCTTTGAGGGGAAGAAAGAAATAACCCAGTCAAGTCTTTCTTTAAGTAGCTCTGAATGTACGAAGTATAACTAGATTCTTCCCTTAATGAAGTAATTACCTGTATTATTTCGGTCACTAGAAATATAATAAAGCCAAGCGACAAAGGAAAAAGCGTAATTACATATATAAAGAATGACCAGCAGCTACGCCTTATCACCTTTTGTATATTACTTACGAGCATGCCACTTATATCCTTGGCTAGTGGAACTCTTTTCCATTGATTGATCGGTCAAAGTTTCAACCTGCCTGAACTCTAGCTTGCTTGGTAGGACAAGGCTTCGGAAGGATCGGTTCTCGAACTAATCAACGCTGGAGAAAAAAGCCTTGCCCCCGGAGGGACAAGCGGCTTCGCACCTCTCCTCACCATATGAATAGTGAGCCCCCTAAAGGGTGATGGCGGCCCTCTTCAATTTACTTATTGGGTGGGGGGGCTTTTGGTCGAGCACCTAAAGGAGAGGAAAAGCCTAAAACTTACTTCTTATATAAAACTTACTTCTTATATCCTTTTCTAAATAAGCCTTATTCCCAATTCCTTCCTCACCCTCCTACCTCAGGTGAGCCATCCTTCGGGGATTGGGGTGGGTGGGTAAATAGTTAACAATAGAGCAGCCTTACTAACCTTGCCTTCCAAAAACGGAACGACTAATTCTTTCTCTCTACGCACTTCCTATTCCTTCGGCTCCCACCCCCAACCCCTCAAAGGGAGAACGAAGAGCGTCTTTCTTTCTACGGACGGACTCTTCGATTGCCTGCTCTCGAGTGCCTGCTCCATCGACTGCCTCTGATCTCGATACCCGGAAGTAGGAACTCGAGGGAATAGAAACGGATTCAGCGAGAACTACTTCCTGCTGTCGAGTAGTTGCTTTGACCAAAAGAAAGGAAGCAAGCGAACTGACCGAAAGGAAAGGAACGAAGGAGCTGAGCTAATTGAGCCCATTTACGGATTTGGAATCTATCTGTGACGTACAGACTGAAAGAAGGAGCCATCCATCAGTTAAGTGCTTTTCCGGAACTATTCTCCGTAGGTTTTATTCCGGTTTAGTTACCCCAAAGATGTACCCCATCCCATTGGTCATAAACCCCAGCCGAGGCGAACCAATCTAACGATCCGAAGTATTGGGAAGGATATATAATTTCCCACTTGGCCATCTACGGCTTGATCCGTTACACCGGCTACACGGCCGTCTATAACTAACTTGATCCGTCATAACACTTGCTCAGTGGGCCTAGGAGCAGGTGGAATTTATATCTCGGTTGTAGGTATAAACCTTACCATAGCGAGGGGTGGGTTATGAGGGCGAAAAAGAAGAGGCAGGTGAGGATGAGGAAGAGGAACCGAATTCTCTTCCAAAGGAAGAAGAACCGGCAGAGAAAGAAAAGCAAATTTGTATTATATATATATATATGGCAAAGTGACTCCAACCCCAAAGGAAAGGAAAAGAATAAAGACTGGTTTTCTAATTCCACCCAACCCGAATCGATCCACCTACCTTGACTATGGGAATCCCGACTCGTCGATCTTGCTCATTGACCGTCGATCCAGCTTTATCTATTATTGATCGCCCGCTAGCAAACATGGACCACATGAATAAAAAAGCAACCAGCACTTTCTTGTATGTAAGGCACACCAACCACATTATCAGTCAGTAAGCCACTGTATTGCTTACTTTTGCTTTCAACCGTTGGACCTATACTTACGCTATTGGTTGATGGTGTTGGATGGAGGACCAGACCCTGGAGCTATTGTTGGACCAGACACCTACTTTATTGCTTACCTTTTATTTGAACCGTCGTAACTGCTGTCCCTCCATTAATGATGGAATTCACCTTTCACCAAGCTACCCTACCTATCCTGCGAATCCTCATCCCAGAAGGGAAGGACACGTAGAACCTTTCTTTTTACCCTTAGTTACTTATTTGGGGGTTGGTCACATACCACATGCGTCCAATTATTGTTTACCTTACCCTTGGTTATTTAACCGGGACGAGAAAGGCATTCCCCCAATCTGTTTAGTTAGGTGAGGTGAGGTTAGGTTAGCTAGCAACACCTCGTTACAGGGCCAGAGGAGGGGAGGGAGATACACTCCTATGTTATCCGTCACCCAATGCCTGAATTACCTACGTTACTTAGGGGCATATGGGGCATAGACTTCTTGTATACGTGAATACGACTTTGGGGCATATACCTTCTTGTATACGTGAATACGAAAATTTAGGACCAGCTACAACACCTTCACACAATCTCCGTCACCCACTGCCTGAATTACGGTTCCTTAGGGGCAGCTACTTATTGTACTCTATATACGTTAATACCCTAGGACATTGTAGGACCAGCAACCACCTACCCTTACCTTTTCACTTTTACCGCTTTTACCTTAAACCCGAGCATAGGACCAAGAAAGCCCCAGACCTCAGGTGAAAACCCCCTTACGTTACGCTAGTGTAGGATGGAGGACCAGACCCTTACGCATAGTGTTTGATTGAGGACCAGACCCTTAGATAGTGAGTGTTGGACCAGCCACTGTATTGCTTACTTTTACCTTTCACCCTCGGACCTGCTTTCCCTCCATTACTTATTCCATTCAATTTCACCAAGCCCATACCCTATCTTTACACGAATACTCATCCCAGAAGGAAGCAAGGTATTACCTGTTGACCCTTACTTATTGGGTTATAGTTCTTCCCATATTCCTCGAGAACAGGTAAAGGTTGTTTGTTACAGTGAGAAAGGAGAAAGACACAGCTGTGCCAAGCACATGAAAACCCACTGTACTTCCCGACCAGTATATACCATCAATTTGGAAGGAATGACAGAAACAGATACTGCAGTGCGGGTTGTGGAGCGAACCAATGAAGAATTCTCCATTGAGCCAACTCAGGCCGTAAGGAAGTAACACAGAGAATCCTGATCAGGAGGAGCCAGAACAGACTAAGACAGATACTCGGCAGGGCTCAGTACAATAAGTGAAACTTAAGGAAATGGAAACTCAGCAGTTAGTGCCATATTCAGCTCCTCCACAGGAGACTTTACAGGATAAGGAATAGGATCTAAGGCACCTGCTCAGACTGAGGGGCAAGCAGCAATAATCATAGAGGATGATTGGCTACAGTCTATTGAATAAGATTCTTAATTCGCCCATTTGCATCTGCATCTGCTACTCGAGTTACCCAGGTATACCTACCTGATAAGGGGCACCTCACTATTCCTTCCTGTGCATGGTCAAACATCTTTTCCCCTTAAATAATAAGAAAAAGGGTCAAATCCGGATCCTCCCAGCAACCGCATGTGCCTAAAAAATATTGAAGTTGTGCTTTTATCATCATCTATTACTAACGTCGTAAGCGCGTTGCCCTTATTCTTATTCTTATTGCAGTTCATTCTAAGCCAACCCTCTAATACGGACAAGGTGGGGTAAAATGACATTTCCTAAGGTCCAAGGAGGGTTTTGAGGATCAATGGGAACCCCTCCTCACTCTCTCGTACGGATGATGCTCCCTTCTAGGTGGGATGACCGAACCCTGGTCCTAATTGCAACGACCAACTGGGATCGATGAGGCGCAATAACCTTTGGGCGGGATATATAAGTGGTTGGGCGTTTCATAAATAGTAGGGCGTTCCTATAGTTCCTGGACTTGAGACCGGAAGGCGGGTTCCCAGTGTTGCATACGTAATAGTTGATCCGCCTCTATCATATAAGAATTTGGGGGAGTGAGAAGTACACAATTGGAATTGTACGACACCAGCCGATCTATCAGTGGTTGGAGCAGCTTTCTTTCATTATCGCCTCTTATTTATGAAAAGTGGGACCTCTCCCCTTGGTCGAGAGTTCGCTTTCTCACCCTCTATTTCATCAAGATGTTCCTTTTAGTCCCTGTTTGATTACTCCTTGACTGGAGAAACATATATAATAGAGTGCTTTTCTTTCTTGTCTCTTTTTTGATTATTAGGGGGTTTATTATTAATTCATTCATGGGGCAGAGAGAGAAAACTTTTTGATGAGAGTTGTATCAATGGCCCGTGTGGTCCAGCGGTAGTCGAGCAGATGGATGAGATTGTGGCCATAAAAACTATTGCATGGGTTTAGATCTGTTCACTTCGCATTCCATAGAATTCATGAAAGAAAGAATTCATGAAATTCCGACTATTATATACGTAAGTGAGCTGCATCTCACTCGTCTAGCGGACGTCTTAGTCATTCCCTCATATAGTCACCTCCCTCCTTCCAATGTGTGTTCTTTTCACCACTCTCATCTTGTGTGAATCAAAAACCGAAAACCTCGTGAATCAAATAGGAAACCTTGCCTCGGCCGGACGACTGAGAGATAAGCTGGTCCAAGCGAATAAGCAGATTCGGGCAGGCGGATGATGAGAAAACAACTGCCCTCCCCTCGAAGCCCACTGGTTAGTTAGAGTGACCTATGGGTTCACTGCTATGTTACGGTATGCCATTACGAGTCAATTCGAGGAGATGATGGCGATGATCGAGACAAGGGAGATGAGGGAGGGAGAAAGGCCGGGGGTCTAAGGTATGGGCTTAAGAACTCAACGAGGGGGGCAGGGATGCTTGAATAAGAATAGGGGGTAGAGTAGGCTATCGGGTAGAATGGTTAAGCTGTCAACCTTGAGAATGAACCCCTACTATTATGAATTGCGGAACATGGAGGGTTTAAGCATCCGTGTTAGTATCCCAGCATCTCGCTTTAGGACATGGCATAGCATCATCCCATCTTATGGCATCTTTGGAGCGATACCAGCATGAGTGGAGTATCCGTACTAGCTATCGTACGGGCATCCGTCCCAGAGTGTCTCCATAAGTCCCAATCCTCCCGGGGTCCGGGACCAATGGGGGAGGTCGATACATTTGGTCCACATATCTATGCCACCGCCTTGTTAATACGTAAATGCTAGAGCCTCACTGCTCCAAGCTCATCCTTATGCGCCGAAATGTTTCTATCCCTCCCGCCTCTTGGCACAGCTATCGACAACAGAATGGACATGCCTCTGGTCCCTCCCTTATTCCCAATCCATAGGCGCCAATCCGAGGAGTTGCCTCTCGCCCCGTTAGGAGTAAGTGAATAATGCGTAGGTTTCACCTTCACTGCTTGTTTCCTCTCTCGCTGCGGCGCAGGGGACGAAGTGGCCCTACTATTATGAATTGCGAAGCATGGATGGTCGTAGCGCCATCCGTCTATTGCCAATTATGACCATTACCCGGTGAGAAGAGAGTAGCGAAGATATCTGCTTCGGTATGAATCTCCTGATTTCTCCAATTCAACTGTGCTTGACCCAGCATCTCGAGAGTGTCTCCGAACCCAAACCGTTTCATTAATAGTAGGAGGGAAATGACACACCCAAGCTGGACCAATCAATCCAGGGCTAACGGAAACAATGGGGCCAGAGACAACACCTACGACTGCTTGGACACACCCCAACACAGGGGCTGGGGAATACATACCCTCGTACTACTCATGGTTCGGGGAATATAATAGCTAGTTCGCGTACCCCTTCGTACTACTATTGGGGAATACATAGCTGGGATAGAGAATCAAGTGGAATATGACAAATATTCCACGAGAATAGGAAAGTCAAGTTGGATCAACTGGCTTAGCCAAACACCTGGAGCTGCTAAACATCATTGGTTGACCCTACCTCCTAAGACAATGGCTTGACTCTTCGAATCCCCGTAGGGGGCACTAAGGAGCCTTCCTGGCTTAGACACACAACAGCTACTCTCACTTGAACCATGGCTTGGCTAACTAACTACGAACCAAACCAAGCTAGCTTACTCACTTGAACCATTAATGCTTGCATCAATAACCACGAACCAAGCTAGATCACCTTCACCCATCCTTATACATGCCTATCACTCCTATAACTCTGACCTCTGACCTTTGTTTCTATGGAATAACCTAATGGACCTTTGTTTCTATGGAATAACCTAATGGACCTTTGTTTCTATGGAATAACCTAATGGACCTTTGTTTCTATGGAATAACCTAATGGAATAACCTAATGGAATAACCTAATGGACCTCTTTCCTTTTTCCGGTATGCAATAAAGCCATCTGCCCGGTATACGGGGCAGAGTATGCCCAGGGCTGGGGTGAAACTAATGTAGTCATCTTTCAGGGTTAGTCACTCAAGCAGGCATAAGGAGCTCTTCGAGTATTTATGAATACGGCTCTGTCTCTTCGAGCCAGAGAATGGGTCCTTGCTTTCCTAACGTCAAGCAAGCCCTGCCGGACCTTGCCCCGGAGGGAAAGCTGCTTCGCACCTTACCTTAGCGTAATGACATATATAATGAGATATCTCTTTGTATACGATATTCTTCTCCAGTTCCTCTCCTCTCCTCTCCTCTCCCCC
>Ga0181464_1000504_pt1 | contig 16998 bp, 14 predicted proteins | sample InSIn2gowninarea_FD_119074 | JGI IMG/M metagenome (GOLD analysis project Ga0181464, IMG submission 119074) | Clean room microbial communities from NASA Spacecraft Assembly Facility at Jet Propulsion Laboratory, Pasadena, California, USA -... ...
AGTTCAGCAATGATGGCCTTGAGATCCACATCTTGAAACGTGGTGTAACGATGAGATTGAGTTTGCGAAAGTTAGAGCTACGACTTATGTCTACGAACTGCTCAAGGAGAAGCCCGAGCAAGAGGCCAACTTGCTCAGACTCCTAATCAATAAGTTGGGAGACCCTGTAAAGAAGATTGCATCGCAGGCGTCCTATCTGATCATGCAGCTACTTGCCAATCATCCTGCTATGAAAGAAATCGTTGTGGCGGCGATTGACACTGATTTTATGTTCAAACCAGGGCAGACAACTCACGCAAGGTATTACGCGGCCGTCACCCTCAACCAGACCGCATTGAGTGTCAAGGAGGAGAATGTGGCAGTCAGATTGCTCGGCATCTATTTTGCCCTATTCAAGGCTTTGCTCAAGCCTCGAGAAGAGAGCGAGCATACCCAAAAAATCCGTTCGCAGACCCGTCATCAGCGGCAACGCAAACTGGCAGCGTCGATGCCGAGCACTGAGCAAGACGACGAGCTCCGTGAGAAACTCATCTCTGCTGTGCTGACTGGTGTGAACCGAGCATACCCTTATTGTGGCACTGACCATCAGAGTTTCGACGACCATATTGATACTCTTTTCCAGATTACTCACTCTGCAAACTTCAATACCAGTATACAGGCTATGCTGCTGATACAGCAATTGATGTCAACAACATCTGCGCCTACAGATCGGTTTTACCGAATTCTGTACGAGTCTCTTCTAGACCCAAGGTTGGTCATGTCGTCTAAACAACAGCTATATCTGAATTTGCTTCACCGATCCCTGAAAGCCGATTTGAGTTCGAAGCGGATCAAAGCCTTTGTGAAGCGCATCCTGCAAATCCTCTCCTTGCAAGAACCATCCTTCATATGCGGTGCCTTCTTTCTCATCAAAGATCTAGAAAAGACCTTTCCCTCATTAGCCACAATGATAGATCAGCCAGAGGACCATGAGGACGACCAAGAGGTCTTCAAAGATGTCGACGAAGAGGCCAACGCTACAGAAACAGCCAAGCAAGACAAGCCAGAGATTCCAAAAGGCTACGATGCATACAAACGAGCTCCCGAACACGCAAATGCCGACGGCAGTTGTTTATGGGAGCTGATTCCATTCCTAGCTCACTTCCATCCCTCAGTCAACATTAGTGCAGAAAACATCATCAACCACACAGCTCTATCCGGAAAGCCAGACCTAACACTGCACAGCATGATCCATTTCCTCGATCGCTTCGTATACAAGAACGCGAAGGCCTCATCAGACAGCAAAATGCGCGGCTCCTCAATCATGCAATCTTCTTTACAGGGTCTCCCAACTTATTGATTAGGAGTCTGAGCAAGTTGGCCTCTTGCTCGGGCTTCTCCTTGAGCAGTTCGTAGACATAAGTCGTAGCTCTAACTTTCGCAAACTCAATCTCATCGTTACACCACGTTTCAAGCACTTTCAGGATCTCAAAATATTGATCCTTCAACCAATGCTCAAAAGTCCATACGATTAGGTGAGATTCATGTATACCATTGGGCAACGCATCTCCTTCTTGCCATGACTTGTTGACCTGACCCAGGGCAGTCAACAAGCCCGGCTGTGTGGAGAATGTATGAAGCTTGCGATCATTTGGCAGCAGTGAACCTTGCGCAAACAAATCCTTAAGAGCTCTCAGCACATCGACTGCCTGGGATCGGCTTCTTTTCTGTGCCAAGCCAATCAGATTTTCCAGTGCTTTCATATTGTGGAGTGGCGATTCTTGCACTGCCAAAGTCAATGCAGATATCTTGTCAGAGAGCGTACCCGCGGCAATCACAGTGTTGTAGAATGCTTGCGATGAGGAGGACATCTGAGTGCTTTTGAAAGCACTGTTTTCGGCTTGTAACAGGCTCTGACCGTACGAATGAAGTTGTTCCAGCGAGCGTGAACTCGCTGTAAATGTCCGTGGCTGGCTCAGATCAATATCATGTAGACCACATTTGAACCAGTCTGATCGAGGCTCGCACTTCAACTTTGATTTTCGAGAATATTGGTCATTGGCGACCTTTGGAGGTTCAGAGTTCGAGACTTCAGTGTTTCCCTTGGTTCTAGAGACCTTGTCGTCAGCCTTGGTAGCGTTCGCAGGTTGAGTGCCATTGACCTTCACCTCGCCTTCTCCTTCGGAGTCAGAATCCCTGTATGTGTCTTTCACAAGAGCAATTTCTTTCAGGATATTCGCCAAGCCAGACTCGAGGGTTTTCCCCTTTCGAGGCTCGGATTGTACTCCAGTTCGTACAGGCGCTTCATCACCCTCAAGCTCGGACTCTGAGTTCGCGTCACCAATAAGATCGAGGTCTTCTTCGCCGCCACCTAGTTCAGCAATGATGGCCTTGAGATCCACATCTTGCGAGTCCTTGCCAGTAGTACTCTCGTTCCTTGCATCTACCTTTGTCTGTGGCATTTTTCTCTCAGTGTTGTCCTTAATGTCTCCATTGCTGGCTCGTTTCTTCCCTCGAGCCGGTTGTGAGGCAGGGTTTTTGTTCTGGTTCTCTGGTTTACGCTTCTTGCCCTCCTTCGTGGTGGCCTTACTCAGGTTTCCTTCAATCTTCTGCCGCAAATTCTGGAAGGTGGAATCTTGCAATGAAGTATCGGCTTGTGTAGTCTGGTCGATTGGGTCCGAGGTCGGTCGAGCCTCTTTGCTCTTTGACTTCGACATGTATGCGATACTTCTTTGCACCCACGAATGGATGTTTTATGAATTGTTGGCAGTATGCTGAAGATCAAGAAGCCCGCAATTTTTTGTGAGGAGATAACAAAAGATAGTTTCGGATTTAACATCTGGTGGACACTCGGACAACGTTTACTTGTGGGAACTCACGCGAGTCGCGTTTCAGGTGAACTTCTTGATCAAAACCTCGACATTCAGTTCCATCATATAGGCACCTCATCATCGCCGCTAAGGGCATTCACTAGTGATCAAGTGGCATACATATCAAAGAAATGAACACAGACTACCACTCTTGGCTCGAATAGCTTGAGATATCATAAGTGTCACATGATGATCTGAAGCTGCTCAGCTCTATGAGATCTTTCATCAGGAGACAGCTAGTCTTCACCTCCCAGGGACAGTCTATACAGAATGGCAGACAGTTCAGTGCATCTGCTGCATCCAATAGCAACAACATTCAGATAGCTCCTCGCCAATTGAGAAGCAATTTCTGGATACCACAAGCAAATCTAGCACAGCAGAATGAGACAGCTCCTGATGTCGGGCAATTGCTCGTACGGGCGGGCTATCTACGCCAAGCATACTCTGGGATATTCCATATGCTGCCACTCGGTCTGCGAATCCAGTCAAAGATCGAAGCACTGATTGACAAGCACATGCAATCGTTGTCTGCCTCCAAGGTCTCACTATCATCCATCTCATCGCAGAAGCTCTGGGAGCAAACTGGTCGTCTCCAAACGGGCTCAGAGTTCTTCCGGTTCAAAGATCGAAGAGATGCACAATGGCTACTTGCTCCTACGCATGAAGAAGAAATCACATCACTAGTCAAGGATGTTGTGCATGCTCCTGGACATCTGCCTATTCGGCTTTACCAGATTGGCCGAAAATACCGCGATGAGAAACGACCTCGAGGTGGCCTGCTTCGTGGCCGCGAGTTTGTTATGAAAGATCTCTATACTTTTGATAAAACAGAAAGCGATGCCCACTCGACATATGGTAATGTACGACAAGCATATCGGAACCTGTTCAACGAATTCAAGGTACCTTATATTGAGGCTCGTGCCGATTCCGGAAACATGGGCGGAAATCTTAGTCACGAATTCCACTTTCCTAGCGATTCGGGCGAGGACGACATCATTACATGTACAACATGCGACTATGCCAAAAACGAAGAATTTGTACCAGACCTTGCTACTGTATTTGAAAAGGCAGATGTACCATCGCAAGAATCAGCAGTAAGGAACAGCCACTTTCAAGGGCTGCGGCAGTCGTTCTTGAGCAAAGACCGGAAGATCCTAGTCAAAGTGTTCGCTACTACTCCGGATGGTGATCAAGCACGGCGCTCCATCAATCCCTTCGTTGTCAAAGATTGTCTCGCTGGTAAGGCAGAGACTGACACTGGTGTTGAACAACCAGAGGACTTGTTCGCTAAAAGGATTGGCACCTCGGCTTCTGCTGCTAGAAGCCAAGTTTATTACCTTTTCGACCAACTCGCGGACGACAAATTGATACAAGCACGCATACTCGAGGATATGGACTGGTTAACCAGAAACAATTTGGAATTTTTTGTAGCCAAAATTACCGACAATTCATTACGGGAGAGCCATCTCTTAAGGAAAGTCACCGGTGATGTTTGCCCTCAATGTGCTACAGCAGGTCGCCAAGGGACGTTGAATGTAACGAAAGCAATCGAAGTGGGCCATACCTTCCACCTTGGCAGCAGATATAGCTCAAAGCTTGACTTGGTCGTTCCTAGATCAGGTCAACAAGGCTCTGGTTCCGAGCCAGTATTTGTGTCTATGGGATGTCACGGTATTGGTGTATCTCGTCTCATTGCAGCTGTTGCGTCGACATCACCGGATGGCAAAGGATTGGTTTGGCCTCGAGCTGTTGCTCCCTTCGAAGTGCTCATCGTTGTCAACAGAAAACACAAAGATTTAGCCACCACGGTTGAGGTGGGAAATACTATTTACGATGATCTATCCCAGCACAAGCACCAGCCAGCCGACGTACTAATTGACGATCGTGAAGATGTCGACTTCGGATGGAAGTTGAAAGACGCCGATCTGATTGGCTATCCCGTGGTGGTTGTCATTGGAAAAGGCTGGCTAAAGAATAAGATGGTCGAGATTCAATGTCGGCGTCTTGGACTAAAAGAAGAGGCCACTCTAGAGCAGGCACCGGAGAGGATACGGAATATCCTAGAGGAATTGTAGTAGTTCTCTTATTCTCTTCTCACTGTGTTACTAGTATTATGAATTGATACCAATATCAAATTTTCCTTGATAAGATAGCAAACAGTCACTTTACATTCCCAAAGCTCACGTCTGTGCCCTACCATTCAACGACAGATTGTGAACATCCATCGGTGTGGTCATGTTGCGCCCTGGACAGGTGATACAGAAAGTGATCGATCAGACGAAGGTTATTGAGCTTACACCGTCACTGGGCCATTGCAGACTGATGATGTTCCTGCGATGAGCAAAGTGTACTTTCAAGGGAAATATTGACCGATGATGCTCGAGGTATACAAGTTTGTGGACAGACTATGCTCGGTGATTAAATCCCTAAGTTCACGTAGCATGTATGAGAGCGGCATCTTTAATCGGACCCTAGTACAGAGCAGCTGCAGCACCGGTAGCACTGACTAGATACTGTTATACTTAGCAAGCTATATTCTCTTCCACCAAGTAACCTCTACTGTCCTCTCTGCCATATCACTACATAGTAGTCATCTACTTACTGTACTTTACCGACTCCAATTCTACCACGACGAAATTCAGGCATCCACCAAACTCTCGAGATCAATGCCTGAATATCCCATCGCAGCATCGCAGTCACAATAAACACAGCATTTCCACTACAACCACCATACCACGCCACACCAGCGCAGACCCTCACGAACCAAAACCAGCATCCTCTTCCCTCCTCTCCATATCCAACCACACTTACTGCGCATACCACCCACCACCACCAAAAATGTCAACCCAACCCTCATCCAACCAACAACAAACGCAACAAACCCTAGATCTCTCAACCATCCCCCTCCCCTCCCTCTCAAATCTCCAATCCCGGCTCTCCTCCGACCTAACCCATCTCAGCACATCCCACACCCGCCTCCGCCAAGCACAAATCCAATTCCAATCCTGTCTCCACAGTCTCTCTCAAATCCCTGCGCCAGCAACCACCTCCCAAAACCCCACCACGCTCCTCATCCCGCTAACAACATCCCTATACGTCCCCGCCCAACCCTCAACTCGCAAACCAAATACAGTGCTAGTAGACGTCGGAACGGGGTACTACATCGAGAAAAGTATTAAAGATGCGAAGAAGTTTTATGAACAGAAGGTGAAGGAGTTGGATGGGAATTTGGGTGATATTGAGAAGGTTGTGCAGCAGAAGAGTGGGGATTTGAGGAGTGTGGAGGATGTGCTTAGGATGAGGGTTTTGGCGGAGCAGGAGGGACAGCAGGGGGAGAAGGGGCAGGGGAAGGGTGGGAAGGAGGGTTGAGGTACAGGGGATGGATCGGAGTTATGGGAATGATAGGATGTTAAATGTTATAGTGAGTTTGAGCAGACGCGATGCGTTATACTGTATGGTGGAAGAAACGGTATAGACTGCGAAAATGGAATGTGGCTTTTCAATAGGGTGCGGACACTACAGGAGCGGATCTTGAGTTGAACGAGGACACTGCAGGAAGAGAAGAGCACAGTGAGGGTTCACTACATGAATTGTCTTGGTGGTAGTCACATCAAGCTATCCGTGTTTGAGACCCATTTTTCAGGCATGCCGCAGTATGGAATTGCAAAGAGCATGGCTATGTGGTCATAATATCAGATCATGATCATCTATGCAGCACACACTGCGTTGAGTGGATCTTTTGCTCCAGAGCACATGCCCATTCTCAATTTCCATATCCACCATGTCTTCTGATGGAGACATATCGCGTTGTTCAGAGAATGTCAATATCTGCGTTGTATCAGATTTTGAACCTTTGAAAGACAAATTTTTGAAGGCGTTCGAAACGTGCAGGGAGGGCAAGCCGGTGACTCCCAGGTACAGGGTGTCACAACAAGCCCTAGCACAATTGCCTTCTCGAATTTGTTAAATTCGGAGTCCTCTTAGTGACCGTTTGACACAGGTGTTGAATTCATGTCCAACGCTCGTGCAAGTAGGCTTTGAATTTCTTCGACCTCTTTCATAAAGTTCTTGTAGCCCTTGGGCAAGTTGATTGCGTCAGTTGATTTTGGAAAGAACGTGGAGATGTCACGCTTCCAGTCAACCTCTACACCTAATTCGAGATTTGCGAACTCACTTAGCAGATTGTCCCAACCTCTGTAATAGTAGGCCGCCCGCCACTCGGTTCGCAAGGGCAGAGCACTTGCCTCACCAGGCGATTGGGGAAAATGATCAAATCTTCTGAGCTCGAAAGTGCCGTCTGTGTCTTTGAAACGATATTTTGCAATGGTGACTTCTTGTACACTCACCAAATCACGCTTGCCATGTGGATAGACAGATTGCTTCACGGAAGCGAAGCGAAGTCCATTGTTTGAAGGTTTGAATTTGACCTCGTTCTCGAAAGAACGCAGTTCTCTCGATGTTCTGAGGTTTTGGTACAGTGGGAGGGCGGTAATGTTGAATTGATAGCCTGGCTTTTCAAAGTCCATAGTGTAAAGCTGAAGGAGATCGACAACATCTTGGGCACTGTTGGATGGATGATTGAGCCATCGTACTGCAGAGCGTGAGGTCTCGTCATTGTTGGGCTGAAACTCCATCTCCAAGCGTAGTGTGCCCCCTTGACTACCAGTGAAGTTGAAGTTGACAGCCCATGAAAGGTTTGAACCACTAGGTCCTATCTCAGGTTGAAATTCCTCGAACGATTCCAGGTTGTCAAGGAAAGTGAACGAGGTGCCAGTGGCAAAAGGGCGTTGGACGACTTCCAATCCTGGCTCCTGCACCATCTCGATGAATTCGTTAATGTCGTAAATGCTACCGTCATTTGGTCTTCTGAACTTCTCAAGCACAACATCGCCAAAAGAAACTCTCATTCGAATGTGCTTCTGAGAAGCATACAAGGACCCAATACAAGAACGTAGGGCAGTCTTGCTAGCAATCCTGTACTTGCGATGTACAACATCGCGGAGAGTATTCCAATTGTCTATTTCGGTGTCATCATCAGGGAGTTGTGGGCCGACCAGGACCGGGTTCTGGCAGATGTGAGGGGGAGGGCGGCTCATGACTTTCACTGTTTCAAGCTCGACGTTGTCTCTGTAGTATGCAACTGATGGCAGTCTGCATTGAGTGGAGTGTAAGCCTCGCTTCTTCCTAGCCACCATCTCCTTCTGCAACGCTAGAAGGCGATTGTAGACTTGAAAAATGACTTGAGACTGTTCCGCAGCGATCCGAGTGTATCGGTTGCCTTCCTTCTCATGAGTGATCACACATCGAAACTTGCGGCGGAGAGTATTGATAACCTCGTTGTCGTAGTCAGTGATAAAGTTCTCAAGATCGTAACCTTGTGGCCACAGGAGATACGCCTCAAACTGCAGCATTTCACCATGAGCGAATTGCTGGAAAGTGTCTTGCTCCTGTCGTCTCAAGTTTTCTCGTAGTAGTCGGTGCTCTTCGCGACCATCAACTGCAGTCTGCTTTATCCATCCATGCGCTAACTTTTGCCCTCCTGGGCGCTTGACAACCATCTCCCAAGCCTGTAAGTTTCGGCGCGCGGTGTCAACGGCCTCTAGCTCGCCCCATATATGGATGATGTGGTCATCTTCATGAGGGACCTGAATGAAAGCGTCCGTTGTTACACAGATGTTGGCTAGAGCATCTCTTGCTGCATCGTTCGCAGTCCTTTCAACTTGCCCTTGCCGTGATAGTGATTTGACGATATCCTTCCAAGCGTGCATCATTTGATAGCTTCCATCAGGATCAGCTCGATTTTTGAGAAACTTCTGGTATGCTTTCAGTTTCAGAACCCGCTCGCGGGGAGTCTCGTATGGTGCATTTTTGAAATTCGATTGCAAAGGCTGGATATCGCCTGATTCTGTTGCTGTTGCCGGCCGGTAGAGAGCTTGCAAGGTTGGTCTGTAACCTTGAGGTAGTGTCGAGCTAGATTGTCTTCTCTTTCCGTGTGACTTCCGTTGTTGAGCTTTTTGTGCATCTTGTAGGTTATGACCTCTAGGTACCACGTAATTCTGTAATGGATCTGGTGGAATAGATGGCGTGAAGATGTTTGCTCTTGGGTTGATTGGCTCCCAGTCCCCTTCGTAACTGGAACATGTCAATCTAATGCCTTGTTCTGCAGGAGTAGTTGTACTTACTCACTCATCTTGGCAGACTGACTGTACGTTGGATGGAGTGCTGGCAGAAGGAGTACAACTGCCTTGGCCAAGACAAAAGCTGCGAGGAGACTTGATGGAAGAGAAAACGTCAGATAAAGAAGCAGAAAGCACAAGGGGAGAATGTGTGATGATAAGTACTTGGAGTTTGCAAGGGATGATCGTAAAGGGATTTGACTCAAGCTTCAGGTGAGCTGAGTTGGATTCGTTATTTCATGTTCCGCATGGTCGTAAGCTCACATTTGGATTGATTGATGGTGTTTTTGTAAGAGGTACACCACGAGTATTCCTTCGTAAGAAAGTGATTTAAGGCCACTTGACTGAATATAAAAGGTTTCCAATATTTGTCCGACTGGCTTCACCTGGACGTTAAAGTGCAAAGAGATAGGGTCCAGGTGAAGTGCTCGCAGGCGCGGGCGGGAAGGGTCACGACCGCCTGCCGGAGGGTGTGGTGGACAGCTATTTAGACGGCACCCTCCTGGTAATTGTTTCATAGTTTGTCAACTAATTTGTCTGTCTCTAGTCTTGAACAGTAATTACACGGTCAGCATACTCTAGTAGGAGCTGCATCATCCCGCGTCCCTCCATTCAGCGGCGAAGATAGTAATTTGGGTTCTCATTTCTTTGTAACAACAAGGTCAAATTGGAAGTGAGCGGAGAAATCAAACACTACATGTCATATCTATCTACATTGAGCTTAGTGTCTTCACCTTCATTTCTAGGACAGTTTCCATGACACTCAACGCGTGTTTCTCAGTAGCGCGTTTCTCGCGTTATTTGACTGTAGCTACATAGTACTAGTAGTCATTCAGGTACAGCCCCTTTCCATCATTCTAGTCAATTCAGTCACGGCTAGATGCTCATCTTGTACATCACCAAGCACAAACATGGTCCGTTCTACAACATGGTCTACCAAAGGTGGTCTGGTACGGGAGGATTCCGATGATGAGCTTGGCTATGAGGATCACCCTTGGGAATGGATTTATGATGACAAGGCTCCGCGGGTTGCTGAAATGCCGTCCAAGAAACGAAAAGCAAGTGCAATGCTTGATGAAAATCAGGGCAAAATTATTGTTGGTGCAAAGATGGGATCGTTTTCTGTTAGAGTTGGTGATGCGGTTCTTCTCAAATCTCCTGAACAGGGCAAAGATTGGGCGGGACTGATTTGCGCCTTTTCCGAAACCGACGAAGACGACGAGGAAGAGATGTGCGCACATATTCAATGGTTCTGCTCGTCAGATGAGTTGCTCAGTGGCAATGGCCGAAAATCCAAGTCTGTGCCAGATGTCCTTTCGAATGAAACATTTATCACTGCCGACTTCAACATGAATCCCTTAACATCAATCAACGGTAAAGCGATTGTCTTATCTAGAGACGAATTTTCTAAACAATATCCTGGAGGCGAAGTGCCGAAATCGAGGTCTGCGGCGAACAAGTTTGGAAAAACTGTTATGTGCCGACGAGCTGTCAAGCAACGTAATATGGCCTTTTCCGAAGAGTTCGACTGGAATAAGCTATACTCCGGTCCAGAGAGCCTGCTCGACTTGCTGGACTGGGTCAAAGAGCAGACAAAGCGGAGTTCTAGACCTAGGGCTGACGACCCCGAATACAGACAGGTCAAAGAAGCTGACATTGATATGACACCAACTACGCCGAAGAAGCGAAAGAAAACAACCTCAACAACAGCAACTCCAAAGTCGACAGCAAAATCCAGCAAGTTCATGACACCAACGAACAAGAGAATCATGATCAAGAAACCTCTTGAATTTACTCCGCTTGGCACCCGAACACTATCACCTTCCCAATACATGTCAACACCTTACTCACATGCAAGAACAACTTTGCATGTATCAGCAGTACCGCGATCTCTGCCCTGTCGAACAGCTGAGTTTGAAACAGTCTACTCATACTTGCATTCAGCAATTACTGACGGCTCGGGAACCTGCATCTACATCTCCGGCACACCTGGAACTGGCAAGACAGCCACAGTACGAGAAGTTGTTGCTTCACTCCACCAAGCAGTACTACAGGACGAACTTGATGGTTTCAATTTTGTTGAGATCAATGGCATGAAAGTCACAGATCCGCACCAGTCCTATGCTCTACTATGGGAAGCATTGAAAGGCGACCGAGTCAGTCCAGCCCATGCATTGAATCTACTAGAGCATGAATTCTCTCATCCTAACCCTCGGCGTGTACCATGTGTGGTACTCATGGATGAATTGGATCAACTCGTCACGCGGAATCAGAGCGTCATGTACAATTTCTTCAACTGGCCTGCGCTACGGCATTCTCGATTGATTGTACTTGCTGTAGCCAACACTATGGATTTGCCCGAAAGAACATTGTCCAACAAAATCAGCTCAAGGCTCGGCTTGACACGAATCACATTCCCTGGCTACACTCATACGCAGCTCATGGAGATTATCTCCTCTCGACTTGAAGGCGTGCCTGGAAGCATCGTGGATCCCGATGCAGTGCAGTTTGCAAGTCGAAAAGTTGCAGCAGTTTCTGGCGATGCACGTCGTGCACTGGACATTTGTCGAAGAGCAGTGGAAATTGCCGAGACGCAAGCAGAAGAAAAGCGACGACAGGCTGGACTTGACTCTGAAACTGAGACATCCGCAGATACCCCATCACGAACAGGACGAAAGAAGGGTCGAAAGCCCAACATGGAAGAGGCTGGATCCAACAAAATTCTCGCTCGAGTCACGATAGCAACCATCAAAGCTGCAATTAATGAGTCCACATCATCTCCTGTTGCACAGTGCTTGCGAGCTCTACCACTAGCATCGAAGCTCTTTCTTGCAGCGCTTCTTGCTAGATCTCGACGTACTGGTATTCCGGAGTCAACGCTGGGTGATGTCTTGGCCGAAGCGAAACGAATTGCAGACGTGGCAGACAGCAGTGTTATACATGATTTTCTCATTGTCGACGCCAAGATTCCCAGGATTCTGGCTATGGGGCCAGCTGCAATGGAGTTGGTTGATGCCGGACTCGTGATTATGGATGCACGAGGTCGTGGTGAACAGGCTGGCAAAGTGAGACTGAAAGTTTCAGAGGATGAGGTCAAAAGCGCAATGATTGGTGATTCGGAAGTCAAAGGTATAGGTTTTGACGCATGAAGTCCAACTGGGATTTTAGCGATTGTCAGTGCTACGCCTATAGAGATAAAAGCATTATTCATGAGAACCAATGTTGTAAGAGAAAAGAATCTTTATACGTATTCACCCATCTCCATCCACACTTGACTGTTTGAATCCTCTACATACGTACTTACTCGTATGTAGCTCAAGGACAGACAGATCTTGCACATTTAAGAAAACTTCCGGGCGCCCACCGGTGTCGCCGACGACTTGTCATTTTAACACGAGCGGGAGTGAGCCTCTGCAGATCTGTAACCTGATGTAGAACAAACATGTACGTGGACGGTGCTTATAAACTGTCACGGCATCAATGTTCAAAATTAGGGACGAGTACTGTGCATCGAGCATCTGAGCAATATGGCCTATGTAGCACGCATAGTCCCAGGAAAGTGCTTGTCCGCAGCTTCCCTCTCTACTACCATCCAAACCACGACTCGTAACCCTCCTTGTGACGAAGAGAGCAGTGCTTTGTATAATCGAGACTGGATTTTCAGCCTGCTCAACGCCTTTCATCTTCTGTTACATGCCAATTTGTGGTAAATTGACTCTAGCTCGAGTCTAATTTGTTGTTTCTTAAATGTGCAAAGCTATAATTCTATTCCGTGCAGTGTTCGGATATATATACCGGCTAATAGTCGGACATGGACGCTCTTACCCCGGATTAACGCGCAGCCGCTCCTTCCTTGCAATGGACCGGATTTGTGTAATCTGGGCACCCCCCAGACATTCAAAGTGGCGCTGCCAAATTCCACCACAAAATCTTCAACTTCATACAACTTCACAACCACGCATTGTCACTCAATATAATTAGTATATTCGCAAACCGGACGCTCTCTTGATTATGATTATACCAACTTCGTATATATTGCCTGAAATGCAGCGCGTGGATTGTATCATCTACTTACCAAAAATGCCAAATTTATGGTTAGATACGCTATGGCCGCGCCAAAACACTTCTATCACTATTTTCTCGACCACTACGGATCAGATTATAAAATTGACATTATGTCTACAGATGAGACGTCTTAATGAACATTTTGATGTAAATAAATTACAGATTGTCTAAGTATCAAGCCTTAATTTATATCAATGGACTATTTGCCAAGCAATACGCAAACTTGAACTTCCGGGGGGGTGCTGGGATATTATATTGGCTGACAGCGAAGAAGAGCCTCTGGCAACGAATGGGTGAAAGGCTTTTTGTGATTCATCCTCGATAGTCAACTGAGGAGTCAGTCGTGCAACCAAAGCCACGAGTATCTCTTAATCCGCAACTGCCGACAAATCGCTGTTCACAATGCAACTGCCGAACCAACTTCGGTTGGCTACTCAGACCTCCTGGACACCATGGACAATGATTTACCTCCGATCTGTGCTGTTTCAGAAGTCCGAATCGCATCCATCAAATATCTCTTGTGGCATAAGACTCGAGGTCGAGTTCCTTCAGACAATCGGACGTAAATGAAGATTCACAACACTTGTATGCACAATTCTTCTGCTTCTCCGGAGAACCTCAGCTACGTACGTAAGTACCTAAAGCATACACGAGTAACCACGCCACGTTGATACAGCTGTGTACATACATATATGTTGGCTGAACCAGTAATTTGACGATATAACAACTATGGCGAAACTGGGGAATTCGGATGAAACACCACTGACAACGACTCTCTTGTTAACAATCTTACAAATCCTCAGACATCACCCTTTCATCACGATCCTATCTCTGATAGTTCTCCGTTTCCTGATCCGCCGTTACTTCTCACCACTGCGCAAATTTCCGGGACCGTTCGTCGCCTCAGGCACTCGGTTATGGGCTGCTTATAGCACCTTTCGTGGCCATACAGAACAAGACTATATCGACCTACACAAGCGTTACGGTCCCATTGTACGCAATACCCCTAATCAGCTCACCTTTAGCTCGCCTGAGGCTGCTCGGCAAATTTTGAGTCCTGGTAAAGGCTTCCACAAAACAGACTTCTACTGGGTTTTCCCTCCCTATAACAATCCAGATATTTTCACCGAGGTCTCAGAAGCGAAACATGCAATCTTGAAGAAGTTCGCTGGACCAGCATACTCGCTCGCGTCATTCCAAGCGTTGGTACCATGCATCGAGGATACCGAGCGGCTGTTTTGTGCGAAACTCGATGCTTTCGCCGAGTCCAGTTCAGATACGATTATCGACTTAGGTACATGGCTTCACTACTTCGCATTTGATGTCCTTGGACGAGTCGCCTTCTCCACTACATTCGGCTTCCTCGATCAGGGCCGTGATGTTGAAGACTCGATCGCCTTCATTGACACGGTACAGACCTATGATGGTATCATCGGACAAATCCCGTGGCTAGATTATATACTCCGGCGCGCACCTTATTGGGATCGACTGCCATTCGTCAAGCCACTAGGTAACAACATCATGACACGATCAGCGCTCAAAGCACTGAGCGACCGTGAAGAAGGAAGAGTAAAACCTCAAGGACGAGATTTGCTGGATCAGTTGCTCGAAGCTCATGCCAAGGATCAAGAGAAATTCACGAAAGGGGACGTATTTGCAATCGCGCATGGTGCCATCTTTGCTGGTTCGGATTCAACAGCTAGCACGATGCAGACCTTTTGCCACCATGTTTTATCAAATCCACAAATCCATAAGACCTTGAACGAAGAGATTGTAACAGCAGAGAGCAGGGGACAACTAAGCGAAATGATTACATGGGACGAATCGCAGAAACACCTACCCTATTTCCAAGCATGTCTCAAGGAGGCAATGCGCATATGTCCCGCAGTAGGTCTGAATATTTCGCGAAAAGTCCCGGCTGGGGGAGCAGAAATCGATGGAACATTCGTCCCAGGTGGTGTTGAGGTTGCCATAAACGCTCACGTTCTACATCTCAATACAGATATCTTCGGTGCAGACACTGAAAAGTTCAAGCCAGAACGGTGGCTAGTGAGAAAAGATAACGAGAAGGACGAAACTCGAGTGAAGAGGATGGATAGATATATGTTTCAGGTAAGTCTCCATTCAAATGCTGTGAGTATGTGATACATACTGACTACCCGCATAGTTCGGTGGCGGCTCGCATGTATGTGTTGGTCGTAACCTAGCGCTCCTCGAGATGAGCAAGATACTGCCACAGATCCTCAGAAGATATAGATTCGAGCTCGCATATCCCGGACGACCGATGAAGAAGCATAGCAGTTTCTTCGTTGTACAAGAAGGGTTGGAAGTTATAATCAAGAAGCGGTAATGGTCATGTTTACCTACGTATGCATCCAACCAGGAGAACATACTTACGTATACGTGCGTGCGCTACGTACGTAGGTCATGTGGAAAGGCAGCAGAATACTATGTAAGTAGTATGTAGTCGTCCAGGATTGATCCGTCAAAGCACGTAGTGTCATCTCAACAAGGCTAAATCATGCACCCATGTCCGCATAAACTCTGTCCTTCTCACTGAGTACTGTATGTCATGCCTCGCAACCGAATTTTCATCATCTTCATACAATCGTAAGTACCTTAGTAGACTCCGAGTCCATCGTTCAAAGGAAAAGATACGTATTACTGTCCTCGGACAACGAACCACTCCTTCTCTCTTTGCATATCCATCATCCACCTCAGCAAGATCCGTGACGCTATATTCCAAGAACGAAGTCTTTCCCCCTTCACACTCTACAACGTTTAATGTTCAACACGTACTCTGCATGGACATTCAACGACACCACATGTATTGCACTAACTTCCTTCGTTGGCGCCGAAACTTACGTCCGCCGTTGCATAATCCATGATCATGCATGGTTCTTCCAATTTGAGAAAGTCGTGTTGAATATTGGAAGGTGTAGTGATTAGTTTACCGTATAGATGGTACGGGGGATATGGATAAGGAGGTATAGACACGGATGTAGACATGCTTAGTACGTGCTATGGACGTTTGTGCGTCGAGGAGCTTTTACTGCCCTCCCGAATTAAAGCCGCATTTGAGTCAACAAATGAGTTTGACATCAACTGTGGCTCCCAAGGAGATGTTCCCATTTGAAAAATCATCAACACTTATACTTAACCTTCGGCCACTCCTGTAGAGTCTTAATCTAGATCGGTTTCCCCTGTCTTTTGTTTAGTAAACTATGTTACTCAGTAGGGGCTGTCTACTATGGGTACGTAGGTGAGGTAGGTCGTGATACTGGATAAGAACGTACGCTCATAGTATAAAGTATGTACCTGGACTTCCTGCCTGGTCCTGTTCCAACGGAACGGATCGCTGTGCAGTTGACGAGAAGGGGTGGGATGTGGAGAGGAAGGGGGGGTAATGCAGGTATGGTATGTTGAGTTATCAGCCTGTGTTTGTCTTGTGCACAGGTATGTGGTGACGGTAGATTCGCACGTAAGACAAGGGTGCCGGATTTTGTACGTGCCATGAGCACGAGTATATGCTTGTAGGAAACTGGTTATGTCTCCACAACGTTGATATGAGGTCTGAGAGAGTAGGCACTGCAGAAGATGCCAGCATCGCTAGTTGGTCGAAGTCGATCGCAGATGGTGAAGGCTTGTGGAGGTGAGGACCATAGAAGTTGAAGACTCAGAGCTTATAGGGATAAGCGTCGGATCATTTCTGAGTTCAAGTGGTCTTGTTTGTACATCCTCCACAGTTGCTGGGCTAACTTCGAAGCCTTGTCGTCTTCCTCGGGTGACGTATGCCGAGCACCATGTTTGAGCAGCATCTCCTCTATCCTCCTGTGTCTTCTTCGCAATGCTATCTTCAGCGCAATACCGTCAGGTCCTCCTGGGGCATTTACATTAGCGCCTCGGTC
>Ga0181464_1000505_pt1 | contig 16990 bp, 8 predicted proteins | sample InSIn2gowninarea_FD_119074 | JGI IMG/M metagenome (GOLD analysis project Ga0181464, IMG submission 119074) | Clean room microbial communities from NASA Spacecraft Assembly Facility at Jet Propulsion Laboratory, Pasadena, California, USA -... ...
GCCAGAGGATATTTATTTTCGATACTGGGCAACTGTTTGTGCTAGTCGCTATACTTTTGTAGCTGAGATAGAAAATGCGATCGCTGGTTTTGGCGAATTAGAAGCCAATGGTCATATTGATTGCTTTTACTGTCATAAAGACTATCAGCGTTGTGGTGTAGGTAGTCAAATCTATCAAGCCATAGAGGAAAAGGCGGTGGAGTTTGGTTTAAAGCGCTTGTTTACCGAAGCAAGTATCACCGCAAAGCCCTTTTTTCAGCATCTAGGATTTGTAATTATTACCGAGCAGCAGGTTAGTTGTCGGGGGGAAACTTTTACTAACTACGCTATGGAAAAGTTTTTGAGCCTATCAGCGAAAGGAATTTGCAGCGATCGCCGATAGCATAAATAGTTTCAATAGCACCAGCATATAATTCTATAATTTTGTTACCAATGGTGCTTTGTCAAACTGTGTCGAAAGCTTGATTTGCTGTCAACTGAAACGACGCAAGCTCGTCCATTTTTCTCAGAGTGATAAAACAGGGGTATTTTGATTAAATTAAAATATAAAACATTGCGATCGCTAAGTTAAGTCCATTATCGTAACGTGCTGCCTTATAGACACGGTGAAGCCATTTGCTCGACAAATAAACCTTTCGGATCGTATTTTGTGATGCGCCAGACATAGGGTAAAGTCATTAATGAGAATTTAAAGTATAAACATATCAGCAATATTTACTACTGCGATCGCAATTATCCTACTACTGAGCTTTACTGTCTGGCAAAGACTCCGAGCAGTGCTAAAAGGTGCTTAAGCCATTACCATCCCGCCATCAACATTAAATACTTGCCCAGTAATATAAGCCGCCGCCGGGTCAGCCGCTAAAAAGCGCACCATTCCCGCAATTTCTTCGGGTTGACCGTAACGCCCCAAGGGAATGTATTTTAAAATTTCCTCTGCTTGTACGCCGCTTGTCATGTCGGTACTAATAAAGCCCGGAGCGACAGCGTTAGAGGTGATTCCGCGTACCGCAAGTTCTTTGGCGACAGTTTTGGTAAAACCAATGACCCCAGCTTTGGCGGCGCTGTAATTGGCTTGTCCGGGGTTGCCCATTTGCCCGGAAACTGAGGCAATATTAATAATTCGTCCAGAGCGCTGCTTGAGCATAACTTTACTCGCGGCGCGAGTACACAAAAATACTCCCGTTAAGTTAAGGTCAATTACCGCTTGCCAATCTTCCGGCTTCATGCGTAATAACAACGTATCGCGAGTAATTCCGGCATTATTAACCAAAATATCTATGCGTTGCCACTTATCCATCACCGCCTTAAATAAGCTTTCTACTTCCTCAGCTTTAGAGACATCTGCTTGCAGCGCGATCGCATTTCCACCACCTGCTACAATTTCTTTAACTATTTCCTCAGCAGCAGCATTAGAATTTGCATAGTTTACAACTATATTTGCGCCTTCGGTTGCTAATTCGAGGGCGATCGCGCGACCTATTCCCCGCGATGCTCCTGTAACTAGCGCTACTTGCGACTTTAGCTTTTGTAATTGTTCTGGCAATGCTTCCATTAATCTTCCTCTAACGTGTCTGTTGTAAAACTGTTTAACGATTTTACGCAAATATGGGTGTAATTTAAAAACTCCAAAATCAAGCCGTTAAAATTAGATATAGAAAGTAAGCGCGAATTTAGCAATTAACTGAACTTTCTGCCACAATCGAGCTAAAAATTAAACCTATGGGGTTTTATGGCTACTAAACAGCAGTTCAACAGCTTTGAAGAATTAATTTCTCAGTCAGATTTACCAGTATTAGTTGATTTTTACGCTGATTGGTGCGGGCCATGTCAAATGATGGCTCCAATTTTAGAGCAAGTAAATAACCAACTTAAAGATCGCTTGCGGGTAGTAAAAATCAATACAGATAAATATCCCCAACTGGCAAGCCAGCATCATATTCATGCTTTACCAACTTTGGTTGTTTTCAAGCAAGGTCAAGCTGTAGATAGGATTGAAGGCGTATTACAAGCTAATGCGTTAATCCAGCGCTTACAAAGCGTAATTTAAACTAGGGCAAAGCAAAACCCGCCTAGGTTGAAACCCCAGGCTAAACAGCTAAAGTCGGCTTAAGCCGACTGAAGAAAAAATTTAGGCTTTAGCAAGAGGTCTAGGGAAGATAACAATAAAGTTTTTGCTCATCTCAATTTGTTCTAGCTTATTTGTGGCGAGCCGACAAAACTAGAAAACTCAAACCTTTAAATTTACTTGGCTAAATCCTTGACGTAACTTGCGTTGTCGCTTGAGCCACGATTGGCGAATCTTGCTCCCCAATAGTGGAGCTAGGCGGCTTACACCGTAACGCAAAAATGGATTATTTCGCAATAGTTCAGCTTGAGCAAATTCGGCTCGTTGCAACTTTTGGATCTGGATAATTTCGGGTTCTCGTTCTGCTTGAATTTGAGGGAGTACGGCATCAATAGAGGCAAAATTAGGTTGCTGTTGCCATAGGGGAACTAGATAATTGGCTGCAACTACAACATCGCGTAATGCCATGTTAATTCCCTGGGCGCGAATTGGTGACATGGGATGAGCGGCATCGCCTAATAGTAGTAATCCTGGTATGTGCCAATTGGGACAGCGCCCGACTACCACTGATAGCAACAACGGTCGCTCAATTGATACCTGTTGGCGAAAATACACAGCTAACCAATCGGGGGAAGCTAAAGCAAGTTTCTCTGTCCAATCTATACTTTGCCATTCAATCGGATCGTCTTTATATAGCGACCATCCTACCTGAAGATTGCCTTCTGAGCCTTGAAACACCCCAAAGGCATCGCGATCGCGTACCACCGAATAAAATACATTTTCCGCAGCAAACGGAGGATTCGTGGGCAGCTTAAACCACAGAATATCAAAGCTTTGAGCGTCTTGCTTAAAAGTCAAATTTGCTTTTTGTCGCATAATCGAGTTGCGCCCATCAGCGCCAATAACTAACTCTGCCGCGATCGCACTCCCGTCGCTTAATTTAATACCAGACACGCGATCGTTTTGCCATAATAAATCTTGGGTAGTACCTTGGATAAGCTCAAAACTCTTGCATTCGTTAGCTTTTTTAACCACTGCTTCCAAAAAATTTGGCTGCGAAATTAGCGTGCAAGGCTTACCACCAACTTCCATAGGTTCGTTGACTCGAAATAGGGGACGATTTTCAATGTAAAATTCCCAAGCATCAATCGAGCGGTGCGGGATCTGTTCTACTAGGTCTGCAAGCCCTAATTGGGCGATCGCTTCAAGTCCACTGGGCATTAACGCTTCTCCCCGAAAAATCCGCCGAAAGCTACGCGAGGCTTCAATCAATTTAACATTAATGCCTCGTTTTGCTAAAAGCATTGCTAGGGTTAACCCTGTAGGCCCCGCACCAATAATTACAACTTGGGTCATTTTTTGTTGCCAGCAGCGATACTTATTTGAACAGAATGCGAATTTTAGAAATGTTTATATAGCCTTTGCTCTATTTAACTTGAACAGATTGAGTTGCAACTTGTGGCAAAGGTGAAAGCGATTTAGCTCTTAGAGCGCGAAACATCCCAAATCGACAAAGCCCCGTGCCAAAGGCCAGCCGCATTAATAGAAGGGTGGGTACTTCACGCAAAGATTTAATTAAGCCAGGTAAACCAAAACGTACTAATCCCTGCGGTCGGGCTATGCCCTGCCAAATAGAATCTAGCCAAGAAGGTAGCGTTTGCTGCGTCCAGTCTGCGGTCACTACTTCCCCCTCTACTAAGCCCGTTGCCTCCAAAAGCTCGGAAAAGCCTTCAATGCTTGAAAACGCAGGATGCGACCATTGATCGAGGAGTTGCTGCATAACAGGTTTTTCCCAAAAATTAAGCGGCTTAGGGCGATCGTCTCTCTGGTTCCAATCCGCTACCACCAATAATCCACCTGGTTTTAGCACCCGCATTAACTCTGTAGCGAAAATGGCTTTATCTGGCATATGCGGCCCCGCTTCAATAGACCAAACAACATCAAAACTTGCATCTGAAAACGAAAGCGCCATCGCATCATCTACCGCAAACTGCACGTTAAGATCCTGAGAAGATAATTGCTGGGCGCGTTCGACCTGTTGGGGACTAATAGTAATACCTGTAACTGCAAACCCGTAATCTCTTGCCAAAATGCGGCTGCTACCGCCAATTCCACAGCCTACATCTAAAACGGTAGTACCTGGCGGTAATTTATCTAAACCTCCCCAACGTACCATTTCATGTACAAAGTCAGATTTTGCCGTCAAAAAATCTTTCCGTTGTGGCGGCGAACCATAGTGACCTAAATGGATATGTTCGCCCCAGTAAAATTCTAAAATACCGTCTTCCGTCCATTGATCGTAGGAATTAGCTACAGAGTTGGATGATTGATAAGGGCGGGCTGTAATTAAATAGAACGCAAAGCCTAAAGATAGCAGCAATAAAAGAAGTCCAAGCGCCGAAAAAAACAAACTCATTAAGATAAAACATTAATATTTCTTGATAACTTTATTCTATTGCTAGATCGCAAACTCCAGTTTGTTACTAGCTCTAACTAACCTGTAGCTTTTGGCGAAGAAGGTTAAAAATTAGTTTGGGTGCTGAAATTGCTGTGGACGGTAGCACTACTCAACTTAAAATTTGACTAAAAATTCAAAACTTTATAGTGACAAATTGGGCAAACTGCTTGTCTTGCCGATTTTACTAAAACGGTGCAAAATCCCTATCAGGAGTCGGGTATAACAAGTTCAATCTTTCTCAATTTACTCCAGGTATATCCGCTTAAACCAAGCAGTACGCCGCAAAAAGCAAAGAGAGTATATTGCAGCGCAATTCCAGAACTATAGTTGTTACCAAATAAGCCGCCAAAGGTATTAGCAAGTATACCTCCAGATAGCATAGCAGGTTGGAAAACACGATCGGCTAATGGGCCAGCGATCGCAAGTCCCATTGGGGCGGCAAGTTGAGTAATTAAATAACGATTAGCAAAGACTCGTCCTTGTATCTCTGGCGGGATTTTAGCTAACCAAATTGCTTGCTCTGAACTACTAATAGATGACCAAAAAACGGCGGTAAAAAAGCCAGCCAGCATCCAAATTATAGGCAGATTTCCCAATCCAAACACCACCATACAGCCGTAACTTAATACTGTACCTAGCAACATTCCATAAATGCGGCGTTTGAAGCCACCCCATACACTCAGCAATACTGCACCCACTAAACCACCCAAACCAATAGCAGATTGTACGCTGGCAAATACCGCCGCGTTGTTGTGACTGCGGGACAAAATTAGTGAGGCGTGGATACCAGAAATTGCATAATCGATGAAGTTGAAAATGAATAGAAAAATTAGTAGCGATCGCAAGCTAGGATTTTTAAAGATGTAGCGCCAACCAAATGTTAGGTTTTGCCAAAGTTTTTGTTGTTCTGGTTCTTGTTTGACAACGCTTTGAGGAATTTGAACAAAATATATTGTGCAGATAGCGATCGCAAAAGTAACAATATCAATAGTCAAAATACCTTGCAGACCTACAACATAATAAAGCGCCCCGGCTAGTCCTGGGGCAATGATATTTGAGCCAAACTGTCCCACATGATTGCACATTGCCGCCGCTCGCGTGTAATGTTGTTTGGCAACAAGCGCCGATATAGAAGCAGAGTAGGCTAAATGCTGAAAGTAGCCAAATAGTCCGCTAAAAGCGGCGGTAAGGTAGAGATGCCAAATTTCTAGGCGGTTAGTAGTTAGAAGAAGAAATATAGCAATAGTTGAGATTCCGGCGGCGGCATCTCCTAAAATCATGAGTAATTTGCGATCGCACCGATCGACTAATATACCTGCAAACATTGCTGCTATTAATCTAGGAATTTGGGCGAACAGGATAATTAAAGATAATGATGTAGCTTTACCTGTAATATTCCACGCCCAAATAGTTATAGCAAAATTAGTCATTTCTGAGCCAAGTATAGAAGCTACTTGACTTGCCCAAATAATCAGAAAGGTGCGGAGATTAGTTTTTTGAATTTCTGCGGCGTTCAAAGTTTATATCCTGTACTTACAGCTTTGTTAAAAACAGGATGTTCTTGCCAGGTTTTACAAATATTTGCCGTAAAAACCCACTTATTAAGATTAATTGCTGTTGTAATTGTTCGCGCTTGATGCCACCAAAAAGCCGGGATAAATAATATATCTCCTGGCTGTAATTTAGCTTCTAAACCGCTAATTTCATTAAAACCAGGAAATTTATCTAAATCTGGTTGTTGGGGATCGATTGGACTTGACCATAATTCGTCATCAATTTTGACAATTGATAATTTTTCGTACTCCTCTGGGGGAAAGAGTAGAAATGTTTTGTTTCCAAATATTTGAGCATTGAAGTTGTGATAGTTGTCATTATGAATGGTTGATTTTTGATTATTAGCGCCAATCCATAATCGAATTTCATCCCCGCTATTTTCGGGGAAATAGTCAGGAAAACTAAAATGCGATTTAATTAGCTCAAAATACTGTTTAGTTAGCGGTGAGTTTAAGGGAATATTACCTAAATATGCTGGTCGCTGCCCATTTATATCAACAGAGCTAATACTATCTATATAGTCAGCGATTGTCATTATTTTTTGTTCTTTAGATTGCCCGAAAAAAACATCAATTTCATTATCGCTTGCTCTTAAAGGTGCAGTTATATCTCCAAACATATCTTTAAACATTTCGGGTTGCCATAAAGAAGATGCTGCCCACTTGTTAGCAATGCCAGAAATAATTATTGGCTCATTTTGTAAACCTTGAAACTCGTCAACTGCTGGGTTTTCAATGCGCTGAATAGGTTGGATATTCATAGTTTTTTATAGTAATTATTTTTACAATAATCCGCCCAAGCGTAGATTGTTAATACTGTCTTGAACAGCCAGAACTATACAATTAATATCTTCATCGGTATGGGCTGTAGATAAGAATCCGCTACCACCTCTACTTAATATGCCTTGGTGAATTAAATGATAAGATAATAGGCTTAATCCCAAAGGTGCTGAGTCGCTAGAATTATTACTTGATGTAGAATTACCCGCCCCAAATAATGAACCAAAGTTTATCATCTTAATAGGTATTTCTCCAGCTTCAAAATAAGTATTTAAGGTTTGGATAAACTGGGTGGTACGTTGATTTAGTTGAGTTTGCAAAGTTGCTCCCTGAGCTTTAAGATATTGCAGTACAACTCTTGCGGCGGCTAAGGATAGTGGGTGTTTGCAATGCGTACCTGCAAAAAAAGTTTGCTCTATTGGAGGATAAGAATCGTCGCCATACTGCCACATTCCGCCATCAATTTTATCCATATACTTAGCTTTACCAGCAATAACGCCAATTGGCATTCCGCCACCGACAATTTTGCCGTAGGTAGCTATATCTGCGCTAATATTAAACCAAGCTTGCGCTCCGCCGGGATGAATGCGAAAGCCAGAAACCATTTCATCAAAAATTAAGGCGATGTCTAATTGGGTGGTTAATTGTCTTAATTGATGGAGAAATTCGCGCGGTTGAAAATCTATCCGGCTACTTTGTACTGGTTCAACTAAAATAGCAGCTAATTCATTTTTGTTTGCTTCAATAATATCGAGCGATCGCAAATTGCCATAATCTAAAACTAAAACATCTTCCGCAAATTTTGGTGGCGTACCTGAATCTATGGGAACTGTAGTTAAATTGCCGTTTATTTTTTTAGTTTCAACTAACGTGCCATCAAAATGACCGTGATAAGAACCAGAAAATATAGCGATTTTGTTACGTTTTGTAGTAGCTCTAGCAATACGAATTGCACTCATAATTGCTTCTGTACCTGTATTGCTAAAAGCTACTCTTTCCATCCCGGTCATTTCAGTAATTAACTGTGCTACTTCCCCGGCTAATTCCGTTTGTACTCCTAGGTGAGTTCCTTTATCTAATTGTTCTATAAGTGCGGCTTTAATAAAGGGCGGATTGTGACCAAAAAGATTGACACCAAACCCCATAACAACATCAATATATTCGTTGCCATCTGCATCCCAAATTTTAGAACCAAGAGATTTGTTAGCAACTATGGGATAACATATTTCTTTGAGTGCTAGGTTAAAGTTTGCAGAAACTCGGTTATCGGCTAAAGTAGCACGGTGAATTTGAGCATTTTGTTTAGAGGTTTTAGTGCGATCGCTATATTGAGCGATAAACTCTGATAAATAGTTGGCTTGGACGTTTGGCGATACAGGAAAAATAGTTTTTTGCATGAGATTGGATTAATAAAGGGCGCAGAATTATTTGTGGATAATCTCTGTTTGGGGTAAAGATTCTAAGTTGTTGCGGATGATATGAGATAGGTAGAGACTAAGTAATTTTTCATCGGTGGAGGGACAAATAATTGAGCTATTGCTGAGAATTTGCAGGGTATTTTTACAATCAAAGCTTAGGGTTTTCGGCGATAATTTTGGGGTTTCGTTTAGTAGCGGAATCAAAGGATATAAGGGATGTTCGGGAAAGCGATCGCTAATTAAAGCTAATTTGGCTTGCCAGCAATCTTTGGGAATTTGTTGTAATGGGTAGCCAAAGGAATGAATAACTTTAAACAGCATTTTTAATTCCAAAGGCTGAGGATTTAATAAGTGAAATGCTTTGCCTAAAGATGCTGGTTGTTGTGATAAATGGACAATAGCTTTACTGACATAATCAACTGGTGCTAATCCTTCTAAACGTTCTCCTGGGGGGAAACTGCCCAAGTTTAAACAACCGACAAGTAACCTAGATAAAAGATCGTTGGGATTAAATGCCCCAGTTTGGCTATGTCCAGAAATTCGTCCTGGTCTATAAATAGAAATAGGTAAACCGCGATCGCCTGCAATCGCGATTAACTTTTCTGCTACCCATTTACTCTGTGCGTAGCCGCCCTCTGGGACGGGAATCTCGTTTAGGCAATTATCTTCCGAAACTACGTTTAAGCCTGCTTCTCCAGCCGCCGAGAAGACGCTAATAGTAGAAGTAAAGTGCACGGGCTTGATTTTAATTTGGCTGGCTAATCGTAAAATTTCTTGAGTTCCCAAGACGTTCGCCGCTTTGAGAGTAGAGTAGGGGGAAGCATGATGAACCCACGCGCCATTGTGGTAAATAACATCAATTTTTTCTGCTAAAGCTGCAAACTGTACCTCGCTAAGTCCTAGTAGTGGCTGCGATAAGTCGCCCACAACGGGAATAATTCTCGAACTTTGCTCAACATCATTGAGGGAGTAAAAGCTAAAAGTGTCTTGAATCTTGTGTTTAGCCGCTTCTGCATTAGTTGCACGTACTAAGCAATAAATATTTGCCTTAGTTTGTTGTAGTAGTTCCTTAAGTAAAAATGCACCCAAAAACCCCGTAGCCCCTGTCAGGAAAATACTTGTAGGTTCGGAGATGGGAATATATTTTTTTGAGCAAGTAATTTCTAAATCGAGGACGGCTTCAGCTTGAAAATCGAAAACTGGCGATGTAGGAGTATCTGACAACAGTCTTTGAGCAAATTCAGCTACCGTAGGGGCTGTAAATATAGTTTGGATGGGGATATCCACAGCAAATGTTTGTCGAATCCGGGCAAATAGCCGCACGATCGCCAAGGAATGACCGCCCAGGGCAAAAAAGTCATCGTGAATCCCTACCTGTTCTACGCCTAAAATCTCTGCCCATATATGAGCGAGTTGCGCTTCTTGAGTGGTACGCGGTGATATATAAGTTTGTAATTGTGTTGCGTGCGATCGCGCTGCGGGTAATAATTGACGATCGATTTTGCCATTAACATTTATTGGTAGGGCTTTTAGAGGTACAAAAACTGATGGCAGCATATATTTAGGTAGCTTTGATTGCAAAAAGCCCCGCAAGTCGCCAATTAAGGATGGTTCTAAAACAACATAGGCGACTAATTGGTCTTTATTTGCTGTTACTACTGCTTGCTTTACCTGGGTGTATTGGGAAATTGCCGCTTCGATTTCTCCTAACTCAATGCGGAAGCCTCTAACTTTTACTTGGCGATCGCTTCTTCCCGAAAATTCGATATTGCCATCCTCCCGATACCTGCCTAAATCCCCCGTTTTATAAAGTCGCGCCCCAGGAGTTTGGCTAAAAGGATGGGGAATAAAGCTACTGGCGGTTAAGTCTGGGCGCTGGTGGTAGTGTCTGGCTAAACCGTCGCCACCAACGTAGATTTCGCCGCTAATACCGACAGGAAGCAGTTGTAAGTAGCGATCTAAGATATAAACTTGGGTATTGGCGATCGCCCGACCAATAGGGATATTGTCTAAATAGCGATCGTCTGTAACCGGGTAACAACAGCTAAATGTAGTATTTTCTGTGGGACCATAGCCATTAATTAGCTGACAATTTTGAGATTGAAGTAATTTTTGGACGTGGGGAACAGATAGCACATCACCACCTGCCAAAATTTGTTTTACTGTCTGTAAATCTTCTAGTTGCTCGTCTACCATAAGGTGAAACAAGCTTGCTGTTAGCCACAGCGTTGTAATTTGATACTGGCGAATTACTTGCCCTAATGCTAATAATTCGGTGTCATTAGGAAACAATACTAATTTTGCACCATTTAACAAACAACCCCAAATCTCAAAAGTTGCCGCATCAAAGGATATTGGCGCAGCTTGTAAAAATACTTCTTGAGCATTTAATTGAGCGTAATTAGTTGCTTTAACTAACCGCACTACACCCTTATGTAAGACGCTGACACCTTTGGGAATGCCTGTAGAACCGGAGGTGTACATAATGTAGGCTAGATTGTCAGGAGTGACCGCAACGGACAGATTTTTATCACTTTCTAAATGGATATGCTGCCAATCTGCATCTAAGCAAATAACTTTAGTATTGATGGGTGCAAGTTTGGTTAGTAAATGTTTTTGAGTTAAAAATACTGGCGCGTGGACATCTGCTAATATTGCCGTTAATTTTTCCTGGGGAGAGGCTGGATCGATTGGTACATAAGCGCCCCCAGCTTTGAGAATAGCCAGAATACCGATAACCATCTCTAAAGAACGCTCTAAGCAAATAGCAACTGGAATCTCTATCCCCACATTAAGCTTTTGTAGATAGTGCGCCAATTGGTTAGCACGGCTATTTAATTGTTGATAAGTTAGATGTTGGTCTGCAAATACTACGGCGACGGCTTCCGGGGTTTGTGCTGCTTGGGTTTCAAATAATTGTTGAATGCACTTTTGAGGATAATCAGTTTGGGTGTTATGCCAATTTAGTAGTTGCTGTTGTTCTGTGGTGGTTAGGAGAGGGAGAGAAGCGATCGCACTAGAGGGATTTGCTACTATACCCTCTAATAATGTTTGCAAATGACCTAACATTCGTTGGATCGTAGTGGAGGTGCGATCGCTTAAAATTTCTAAAGATAGCTCGGTACTGACTCCAGCTTTAAGGGCGATCGCATAATTGGTTGATTCTACAGATTGAATCTGGTGAACTTGCATTTGTGTTGCCCATTGTTGCAATCCAGCGTCTACAGGGTAATTCTCGAATACTAAAATGCTCTCAAATAAAGGTAAATTGGGCGGTACTTCGCTCCAAGCTTGTACCTGTACGAGGGGGCTATATTCGTACTGCTGCGCTTCCACCTGTCGCCCTTGGAGTTGCTGCAACCAGGGTATGAGTAAGGCTTTTCCCGGTACTTGTACTCGTACTGGCAAAGTGTTGATAAATAACCCTACCATTGATTCCGATCCTACTAAGGTAGGCGGACGACCGGAAGATGTTGCCCCGAATACGATATCTTCTTCACCACTATAACGAGCTAAAAGTATAGCCCAAGCGCCTTGTAGGATAGTATTTAAGGTTAACTTGTGCTGTCGTGCTATTGATTGCAGCGCGGCGGTGGTGGCGGCGGATAATTTGAGCGACTGGTTACTATAACCTGTTGATTTGCCTAACTTTAACGGAGTAGGTGCAGTAAAGCCTTGGAGTGTCTTGCGCCAAAAGGTTTCAGCTTGAGATAAGTCTTGTTGTTGTAACCAGTTAATATAGTCTGCGTAGGGGCGCGTTGCATAGGAGCGATCGCTTTGTCCTGCATAAGCAAGCGATACTTGTTGGAGGACTAAAGCTGTAGACCATCCATCTAAAATTAAATGGTGGCTACTCCAAACAAAATGATAAGTATTTTTGGCTATTTGAATTAATGTCAAACGTAGCAACGGCGGGTGAGTAAGATCGAATCCTTGCTTGCAGTCTGCTTGTAAAAAAGCTGCCAATTTCTGCTCAATTTCTGAGGAGTTTTGCCAGTCGTAATATTGCCAAGGTAGAGTTACAGACTTATGAACTACCTGAAACGGCTCTTTATATTGTTGCCAGTGAAAAGAAGTTCGTAAAATTGGATGTTGGTTAACAACCTGTTGCCAAGCTTGTTGAAACGCTGCTATATCAAGAGTTTGGCTAAATGTATAGCAACTTTGCACGACATAAACCCCTGACTCTGGCGCGTGGAGAGTATGAAATAGTATTCCCTGTTGCGTAGGCGAAAGCGGGTAGATATTTTCGATATTTTTTTTATTCATCAGTTTAGTTCGGCAATTAAGCTGTCTAATTCTTGTTGGGAAAATTGCATCTGAGGGAAATCTGTAGGCGTGTAACCGCCAGCATTGGGCGATTTACAGTGAGCAATTAGCGATCGCAATTCACTAATAAAGCTCTCTGCTAACTTAGTAATGGTGGTATGTTGATGTATTGCTTGGCTGTAAGTCCAATTGAGGCGCAACTGATTACGCTCAATTAATCCATTGATCTCTAATAAACAGTTACGTTTTCCTCGTGGGCTTTGAGTTGTACCACTAGATTCTGAGGCGCTTTGAAATATAGACAATACTTGGTCGAACTGACCTAAGTAATTAAACTTCACCTCCGCTTGGGGTAAAGCTTTCAGTTGCTCGTCTCGGCGAAGATAGCGCAATACACCATAATTAATCCCTCGGTGGGGAATGCTACGCAATTGCTCTTTAATCGTCTTTAATGCCGTCTCTGGGGCGCTATTTGCTTCTATATGCAAACCCACGGGGAAAATAGTTGTAAACCAGCCAATTGTCCGCGATAAGTCGATATTGGGAATAATATCTTCTCGTCCATGCCCTTCTAAGTCAATAAGAAGTGAATTTTCTCCCGTCCATTGTGAAAAAGCTTGGACTAATGCTGTAAGTAAAATATCGTTAATTTGAGTTTGATAGGCGGCGGGTACTTCCTGTAACAAAGCTTGGGTTTCTTGCTTGTTAAGAGTTACGGACACTGTAGCCGCCGTAGCTTCAATATTTTCACCATTGGGGAAATCTACAGGTAGAGGCTGTAAAGAAGCTTGACTAAGCCAGTAATCTCGCTCGGATTCTACGACGCTAGATTGAGCGTATTTTTGTAGTTGTTCCGCCCACTGTTTGAAAGAGGTGGTTTTTGCTGGTAGTTGGATTTTTTGACCTTGGATAACTTGTTGATAAGCTGTTTGTAAGTCTTCTAGTAATATGCGCCAAGAAACACCATCGATAATTAGATGATGAGCGATCGCTAATAATCGGCTAGGTTGTTGCCTTCCTAGTTGAAATAAGACAACTTTTACTAATTCTCCAGATAAATTTAAGCTGGTTTGCAAGGTAGCGGCGGTAGCCTCAATTGCTTGCTGTTGCTGACTTAGAGGCAAAGCTGATAAATCGACAACGGTAAAAGGTGTTGCACTGGTAGGAGTGTTACAACTACATTCTGTTTGGGTAAAGTGCGATCGCAGAATGTCGTGATGTTCGAGCAGTTTTTGGACTATTTGCTCCCAAAACGTGCGATCGCTTGTTTGAGGTACTTCTAGCATAACTGCCTGATTCCAATGGTGAGGATCGGGTAATTCCTGCTCAAAAAACCAATGTTGAATAGGTGTTAAAGGTAGAGAACCCGTAACAAGTCCTTGTTCTGCTGGCAATACTACTTTTGTACTAGCAACTTTGGCTAATTGAGCGATCGTTTGATCTTCAAATATTTGCTTAGGCGATAGTTGCAAACCTGCTTGATTGGCTTTGGCGATTACCTGCAAGCTGAGGATCGAGTCTCCACCCAATTCAAAAAAGTTATCGTCTACGCCAATATTTTCTATTTGTAAAACTTGGCTCCAAATTTGAACTAAGGTTGCTTCAATATCATTACGCGGGGCGGTAGATTCTAATTTCGATCTTTGAATATCTGGTAATGGTAAAGATTTACGGTCTATCTTGCCATTGGGTAAAAGTGGCAAAACATCTAAGCAAATAAAAATAGCTGGAATTGTATAGTCTGGTAGTCTTTGTTTTAAAAAACTCCGCAGTTCGCTAACGGTGGGGGACGGCTGACGAGCTACGATGTAAGCTACTAAACGCTGTTGACTTGGTATATCTTCCCGGACGATCGCAACGCTTTGTTTTACCTGTGGGTGTTGGCTAAGTTGCGCTTCTATTTCTCCTAACTCAATGCGGAATCCTCTTAACTTTACTTGGCTGTCCTTGCGACCAATAAATTCAATCGCGCCATCGGTGCGATAACGTCCCAAATCTCCAGTTTTATACAGTCGTTCCCCCGTAGCAAAAGGATGAGGAATAAACTTTTGGGCGGTCAAATCTGGGAAGTTGCCATAACAGCGCGCTAGATTATCACCACCAATATAAATTTCGCCAGCAACACCTATAAGAACTAACTGGAGGTAGGAGTCTAAGATATAAACTTGCACGTTGGCGATCGCATTACCAATCGGTACTACTCTATATTCATCCTCAGACTGACACCGCCAAAATGTACTATCAATCGTTGCTTCGGTAGGGCCATAAAGATTGTACAGTTCTACCTTGGGCAAATAGCTAAAAAATCGCTGTTGTAAGTCAGCGCTCAATACTTCCCCGCCACAAAATACCCGCCGCAAACTTTGACAATGGGAGAGGTTTGGATTTTCTAATAGCAATCCTAGTTGTGTAGGTACTAATTGCAAAATAGTTACTTGTTGGGCAGCAATTAGATCGATTAAATAGCCACTGTCTTGATGTCCGCCGGGTTTAGCTAATAGCAATTTAGCGCCTGCTAATAGAGGTGCGTAAAACTCCCAAACCGAAGCATCAAAGCTAAAGGGGGTTTTTTGCAGTACGCAATCGGCGGGAGTTAAGGGAAATTCTGTTTGCATCCATAACATATGATTGCAAATTGCCCTATGGGGAATCATTACCGCTTTGGGAACTCCTGTAGAACCAGATGTATAGATCGCATAAGCAATGTTTTCCGGTTGTACTGTAGTGATGGGGTTAGCTTGACTCTCTTGGGCGATCGCTTTCCAGTCACTATCTAAACAAACAACTTGTGATTGTTTAGGCAACAAATTAGTTAATCTTTCTTGGGTCAGTAATATTGATATCCCCGCATCCTCTAGCATAAATGCCAACCGTTCTTGAGGATAAGCTGGATCTAAGGGTAAATATGCGCCCCCGGCTTTGAGAATGCCTAAAAGTCCTACTACCATTTCTAAGGAACGTTCAACGCAAATTCCTACCAAAACATCAGGACGAACGCCTAGCTTTTGCAGGTAGTGGGCTAACTGATTTGATTGAGTATTTAGCTGTTGGTAAGTTAGTTGTTTGTCCGCAAATACTACGGCGACGGCTTCGGGCGTTTGGGTTGCGCGATCGCTAATTAACTCATGAATGCACCGATCTAAAGCATATTCCGCTTTAGGACAATTCCCATATAGCTGCGCGCTTAAAGGTAGTTGGGCAACTCGCCCACTAGGATTTGCAACAATTTCCTCTAGAACTATCTGCAAATGTTCTACCATCCGGCTAATAGTTGTCGCATCAAATAAATCGGTATTGTATTCTAATGCACCTCTTAGCCCTAACTCGGTTTCCTCCATTAATAAAGTCAAATCGAACTTAGCTGTTTTGCTATCAGTCTCTACAGTTTCCCAAGTCAAACCAGATAGTTCTACGGCGGACAAGGATGTATTTTGCCAGACAAACATTACTTGAAACAAAGGCGTATGACTCAAATCTCGTTGCGGATTTAAGGCTTCTACTAATAAATCGAAAGGTAAGTCTTGATGTTCGTAAGCACCTAAAGTTGTCTCCCGCACCCGCCTTAATAGTTCTCGGAAGCTGGGATTATCCGATAAATCGGTACGCAATACTAAGGTATTGACAAAAAAGCCGATTAAATTTTCTATTTCCGTGCGATCGCGATTGGCGATTGGCGTACCAATAACAATGTCCCCCATTCCCGCATAACGAGAAAGTAGCACTTGAAAAGCTGCCAAAAAAGTCATAAACACAGTGCAGCTTTCCTGCTGGCTGAGGCTTTTAAGCGCAACAACTAATTCTTGCGGGAGGTGAAAAGATTGGCTTGCACCGCAAAAAGATTGACTATGCGATCGCCTTTTGTCTGTAGGCAACTCTAAAACTGGTAAATTGCTTCCTAGTTGCTGTTTCCAGTAATCAAGCTGATGTTCTAAAACTTCCCCTTGTAAATACTGTCGTTGCCAAACTGCATAATCGGCGTATTGAATAGTTAAATCTGGTAACGGGGAAGGTTTGCCTTTACAGTAACATTCGTATAACGTTGCTACCTCCCGCACTAACACATCTATTGACCAACCATCGCTAACAATGTGGTGCATGGCGAATACTAATATATGTTCTGACTCGCCCAGACGTAGCAATGTACTTCTTACCAAAAGCCCAGATCCTAAGTTGAAAGGTTGCCCGACTTCTTGCACCGCTAGTTTTTGTACTTCAGCTTCACGTTCTCCGGTTGGTAAAACAGTGAGATCGATTAATTTAATAGTCAACTTTTGGCAAGGAGTAATAACTTGAATCGGTTGCCCATCAACAACAGTAAACGCTGTCCGCAAAACCTCGTGTCGCCGGATGATTTCGTTAAAGCTATTTTCTAAAGCTGTAATATTCAGTACGCCTTTCAAACACACAGCCGTAGAAAAAGTTGTAAAAAGGGCTGTTTGGTTCT
>Ga0181464_1000507_pt1 | contig 16977 bp, 20 predicted proteins | sample InSIn2gowninarea_FD_119074 | JGI IMG/M metagenome (GOLD analysis project Ga0181464, IMG submission 119074) | Clean room microbial communities from NASA Spacecraft Assembly Facility at Jet Propulsion Laboratory, Pasadena, California, USA -... ...
GTGGTTATGTCAATATTACAAGGGATATAAATGATTCAAGAACAAAATCTGTTTCGATAACCGATATAGGTCTTGCAAAATTAGAAGAAGCCACGCCTATTTGGTTACAAATACAAGAAAAAGTTGAAAATGATATGGGCAAGGAAAAATATAAAGATTTGTTAGAAACGCTAAAAAAATTACAAAAATCTATTGAATTATACGATAGTTAAAATATTTTTCAGAAGTATTGATGATTAAATCGAATTGGATTAGTTGGACCGACGTATGCTGGGAAACTCGCCTGTACGGTGTGAAGTAGGGGAAAAGCTGGCGATAACTTCAAAAGCTTACCTATCACTATAGGATCTTTTATTGACTAAACGTTCATTCAACGTTAAAATAATTTCAATACTTAAAAAATTCATGGAGGGATTTCAATGGATTTGTATTACGAGGTTAATGGTAACGGGCACCCTGTCGTTCTGTTTCATAGTGGTGGCGCCGATTCGCGAGATTGGACTTTTGTTGCGCCGCTTCTAGCGAGAAACTACAAGGTCGTTACTCTTGATGGACGCGGGGCCGGAAAATCACCGGACCCAGTTGAAGATGTTAATTGTGTGGAAGATTTGAAAGGACTACTTGACCATCTGAACATTCATAAGGCAACATTGATCGGGCATTCCATGGGTGGCCAGATTGTTACAGACTTTTCATTGGAGTATCCTGAATACGTGTCTGAATTGGTTTTAATCGCACCATCGCTGTCAGGGTTTAATTATTCACCGGAGTTTGTCGAATACATGAGCAAAGTCAGTGCAGCTGCACCAGACATTGACAAAATGATTGAGGTCTCACAAAGTGCCCCGTCGTATCGTGTGGTCCAGTCGAGCCCACAAAAAGAGCTGGCTGAGCAAATGCTCAGGTATCATATTGAGCGGACATTTAAATGGCCGGCTTTCGAAATGATTTGGCCGCAACCTCCTGCAGCCGAAAGACTGGGGGAATTGACTGCCAAAACATTGTTTATAATTGGTACGCAGGAATTACCTGATAATCTTCGTGTTGCTGATTACTTTCGAAAGCATTCAGAAGCACGAATTGTGGAAATCCCCGGTGCAGATCATATGGTGACGTTAACTCATCCTAAGGAACTGTATCGTCAAATTATAGATTTTATGGAGGAATGACGCTAACCATGCCAAGATCACCACAAGAGAACGAACGCATTCGTCAGCAAGCGAAAGAGAATATTCTTGAGGCTGCTATGGAGTTATTCATTAGGAAAGGCTACCACGCAACCTCGATCAGTGATATAGCCGAACAAGCCGGCATATCCAAAGGCCTGCTTTACAATTATTTTAAAGGGAAAGAAGCTCTTCTGGCGACAATGGTTGAAGCAAGAGTCGGAGAAATGGTTGAAGTCATGGACCGTGCAAGGGCTATTAATAAACCGGCGGAGCAGCTCAAACATATCATTGAGGGAGCCATTGATAATGTCTATAAAAAACCGGAAGTCTTCCGTTTCTATCTGCACCTGCAAACGCAACCTGAAGCGGATCAAGAGTTGTTTAAACACAGTCGTTTTCTTATTGAGGAGAATGCCAAACAGTTTGAGTTTCAATGTAAGATATTCGAAAAGCTGGAAGTAAATGAACCGCGGAAACGGTCGTTATACTTTTCATCGACGCTTCAAGGGATCATGTTGATGATATCAACCTATCCACAGCGGTTTCCCATTGAAGAAATAAAAAAGCAGATTGTTGATGAGTTTTGTAACTCGGTTACCTTTTAACACTTTTTATATTAATATTCAATTATAGGGTGCACTTCTTAAGGCAGAGTTGGAAAAAAATGGCCATCTATTTAACGAATCGTTGCGGTCCCCCTAGTAGGCCTGGTATTTTAAATAAGGTATTCGGAAAATAGTGTGGAAAATTCAACTAACTTTTATCATATTTGTTTAAACTGATCCCTACACATTCGACTGAAATGTGCAACAAATGATATTTATTTTATGATTGATCTATTGTAAGCAGGCGGGGTATTATTCCCTTCATCATCGTGAGTGAGTTTCAATTTGGCTCAGAAAACAAGAGTAAATGTACAAAATTAGATTAAATGTGAATGTGGAGGGATGAAAATAGATTGGGGTTAGTAAAAATTGTAGCAACTGGGATTATATATGGAGGGTAAATGGTATGGACTATGATGTAATCATAATTGGTGCAGGTTCAATGGGAATGGCAGCAGGTTATTTTTTATCCAAGAGTGGAAAAAAAACCTTATTATTAGACTCCTTTAACCCACCACATAACAAAGGGAGTCATCACGGGGAAACGAGAATTATTCGATATGCTTATGCTGAGGGTGAGGAATATGTTCCATTAATTCTTAAAGCGCAAGAATTATGGAATGATTTAGAAAGGGCTACTGGAAAGCAATTATTTATCCAAACAGGAGTTCTCGGTGTTGGTAATGAAAAATCCGATTTTATCCAAAATATTATCTCGAGCGCTAAAAAATATTCGTTGCCACTCGATGTTATTGATTCAAACGAAGTTCATAATCGTTGGTCTGGAATTACTTTACCTAACGATTCTGTTGGCTGCTTTGAACCAACGTCGGGAGTACTGAAATGTGAGGAAAGTATTAAAGCATATCAAGAGCTTGCTGAGTTGAACGGCGCTACTATCCTCACAAATAGTAGGGTAAAGGAAATTTCCATTCGAGATGAAAGAGTAACAATCAAGGCAGACGAACAGACCTTTTACTCGGATGCGTTGGTTATTTCGGCAGGAGCATGGTCAGGGAATCTACTTTCTATGTTGGATTTAGATATTCCTCTTACCCCAGTGAGAAAAACATTTGCTTGGTTTGAGACTAATGAAAATATCTATAATCATAACAATTTTCCTGCCTTTGCATTCGAGACACCTCAAGGACTTTATTACGGATTTCCGAGTATTGATGGTTTCGGTTTAAAAGTAGGTCGCCATGATGGCGGAGAACAAATAAATCCAGATGAATCAATGATAGGATTTGGTGAAATAGCAGAGGATGAAGGAGATTTGGTGCAATTTTTGAATCAATATATCCCTGATATTCGGCAATTGAAGTATGGCAAAACCTGTATGTATACACTTACCCCTGATGATAAATTCATTATTGATCTACATCCTAAGTATTCCAACGTTGCGATTGCAGCCGGATTCTCAGGACATGGATTCAAATTTAGTAGTGCAGTTGGACAAGCCTTAAGTAACTTGATTATTTCAGGTAAGAGTGAAATAGATATTTCTCAGTTTTCAATCAATCGATTTAGCTAAACTAGCTAATGGAAAGCTTCTTCCATAAAAGGCCGCGATTATTGAATAAGAGTATGTCAGAAAACAATTCCACACTATTTTCCGAAATGTAACCTCTTATTGTTCAATGGCAGCTTCCAAAGCCGGATTAATCGAAATTCTTGGCAAAGAACAAGGGGAGAAAGAATATCAATACGGATTAAAAGTAAGAGCAGAAATCGAAAGAACTGCCCGTGCAGCGGCAAATGCTGTTTACGGTTCTGGTACAGCACAAGCGAAACAGTAATATAACCAGATGATTAACTCAAAATCTGCTTTTTTAAAAACCTTCTAAAAAAGAGGATAAAAGGAAGAAAAGAAATAGTGAGCATAATTGCTCCCTATTGGTTTTTCAGTATGCGTTTAAAGTCTTTTATTTCACTTTCCTGCTTAACAGAGCGAACAGATAATGTATCAATGACCCTTTGTTGGTCTTCTAATGTATTTTTAAGTTCATTTATCCTTACATCAACATGTTTCTCAATGTGTTCAAAATATGGTCCAAGACCATTTATAAGATTATTGTAAAAAACAATGTTAAAATCCCCAATATAAACAATTGAAAATTCCCCACTAAAAGCAGACAATCTCTCCCAAGGGGGAGAGAAATATATGGTCAAGAATGGGGAATATTTTATGATTCGAGAAATGAAACAAAAAGGCATGAACATAACACAGATTGCCGAAGCATTAGGAAGGGATCGCAAAACCATTCGAAAATGGTTAAACCAAAGTGCACCAGAAGGATATGTGCGAACAATTACCAAGCCGCGAAAACTGGATCCATTCAAAGATTACGTTCGGCAACGCATGGAAGAAGGTTGTCACAACGCTGTTGTATTGTTCGATGAGATTAAGAAAAAAGGCTATCGCGGCGGGTTAACCACTTTGCGAAATTTTATGAGGCCACTTCGTCAAAAATTGCAAAGTAAAGTGACTGTTCGATTTGAAACGCCTCCTGGCAGACAATCACAAGTGGATTGGGGACAATTCATCGTAGATTGGAACGGGAAGAAAAAGCGATTGTACGCCTTTGTCATGGTTCTTGGGTATTCCCGCATGATGTATGTTGAATTCACGGAAGATGAAAAATTGGAAACCCTCATGGGTTGTCATCTTCGAGCGATGCAATATTTTGGCGGCACCACCCAGACGTGCTTGTATGACAACATGAAAACGGTCGTGACGGGTGTAGATGAACATGGAGAAGTGATTTGGAATAAGCGATTTTCCGCCTTTGCCGACCATCATGGTTTTATTCTCAAACGTTGCCAGCCTTATCGCGCACGAACAAAAGGTAAGGTGGAAAACGGAGTCAAGTATGTTCGCCAAAATTTTTGGCCTCGTGTCAAAACCTTTCAGAATCTCCATGACCTTAACATTCAAGCTCGCAACTGGATGGACACTGTGGCCAATGTCCGTGTTCACGGAACGACTCATGAAGTACCGCAAGAACGGTGGCAACATGAAAATTTGAAAAAGATGAATATCATTCCATTTGAACGGATGGAACGGCATGCACGCAAAGTCACCTTTGATGCCTGCATCTCGTATGAAGCTAATCGGTATTCCGTTCCGTTTCAATATGCCGGTAACACCGTGCATGTGCAGGATGAGAAAAATGGCACTATCCGAATCTATCACGGGAAGCAGCTTATTGCCGAACATATCAAAGCCGCAGGCAAACATCAAGTGATGAAAAACAAAAAACACTTCGAGGGAATTCGCACCGCGGGAAAACATCAGGTCACCCAACCTACACCCCGTCTGGCCGCCAATTTCACACCCGAAGTGGTCGAACGTGATTTATCGTTCTACGAACAATTCGCTGAAGGAGAGGTGCAATAACCATGATCCTTCAAGAACGTCTCCAAAATGCTTTGGAAGAACTGGGCTTCACACGTATCCCTGAAATTCTTCACCAGCACGCAGAAGATGCATCTAAACACAATATATCGTATCTGGACTTTCTGGACAAGCTTTTACAGGAAGAACTCATTGCCAAACATGAGCGCTTTATTAAAATGAAAACCCGTATGGCTCGATTGCCTTATCACAAAACATTATCTGAGTTTGATTTTGATTTTCAATCCTCCATTGATGAGCGACGCATTCGGGATCTGGCAACAATGCAATTTGTGGAACACAACGAGAATCTAATTTTTCTGGGTCCACCCGGTGTCGGTAAAACCCATCTTGCGATAGCCTTGGCACTGGAAGCTATTGAGAAGCGTTATACCGTTTATTTCACCACCGCTCATGATTTGGTAGAAACCTTACAACAGGCACATGAGAATAATAGTGTTAAGCAAAAAATGAGAAAATACATCAAACCCCATATTCTCATCATTGATGAGATTGGGTATCGAAAAATGGAAGATGCAGCTGCTCATTTTTTCTTTCAGATCGTCTCTGAACGATATGAGAAAGGTGCAATTATCCTTACATCCAACAAAACCTATGGGGCTTGGGGTGACATCTTCGGTGATACTGTTTTAGCTACAGCCATCCTCGACCGGCTTCTGCATCACTCAAGCACCATCAATATTAAGGGTGAAAGCTATCGAATCAAAGAAAAGAAAAAAGCTGGTTTTTTCAAGCGAGAAGAAACTGAAAACGAAAAAATAACATTGTGAAAATTTTTTTGCCCCCCTCGGGGGGCAAACTTTAAGCCTCTACTGGGGAATTTTCAGTTGATGTTTTTGAGGAATTTAAAATTGTTGTTGACATATCTTTAATACTCGAAACATCTTTCTTCAGTTTTTGTTGCCCTTCTTTGAGTTCTTCTTGTCCCTCTTTAAGTTCTTTTAATTCATTGAGAATTAATTTCAAAGTTTCTTCCATTAAAATCAACCCCCGATTTCCTTTTTTCCATTATAACACGGTTAAGAAAAAATATTTAATTCACCTTGCTCACTGACTAATTTTTAAAGTCTTTGGCAATGATTTTATTTGACTCACAGGGGAACATTTTGTAGGCCAGTCATAATTTTGTTCAAGTTATTAGATATGAAATTTATGAATTAAAAAATAATCTGTTCTAGCATCCGTTTTATCTGAACATAGAGGGATATAAAGGCCGTGCGGAAAATGATGCACAGAAAGAAATACAGGAGTAGATATAAAGTTAGCAGAAGGTGGATGGAGGCACTTGGAAGCTTGTTGATGAAGAGGTTCAAAAGTTTAACTCTCAATTAACAGGGTTATTTTACTTTGACCACATAATATAAAAAACACAAAAAGAAATTCAAATGAGGAAGAATGTTGAAAGCTAAAAATGGTTCATCACCAAATGGCAGAGGTTTGTACGGTTACACAATAAGCAAAAACTACCTGTTAAGTAGATCACATGTAACGTTTTAACAAATCAACGTGCTGCTGATTGCGCTTCAATATTATTTTCACAAGATGAAGACTTTCAGAATCTAGATCACCATCAAGGAGGTTCTTTGAGGTTTGGATACCCCTGCTTTCACCAATTGCTGCATCTTTCAGAATTGAATTAGTATCTTTGGTAGTTTCTTTTAATTTAGATAATAATTCAATCATTTTACCTTTTACATCTACATCATGAGCAGGAATCCCACCAAGATCTTGAATTCTTTTAACAATCATTGCTGCATGTTGTTTATGGTTCTGTTGAATATTTTGTAACAGTTTTTTTACCTTTTGGTCGCCCGTATGATGAATATATTGGTCATAAGTGTGAATGGCCATATAATTTCCTTCAAGAAATTTATTTAATTCTTTAATGACTTTTTCCATATGTAATTCATCCTTTTACATGATTTAACTCTTATTTTAAACACAATCTTGTTTATTATTCTGAACGCTAATAAAAACAGCCATCAATTATACTGTTCTTCATTTAAACAATGTATGTTTTGGCAGTATGATTATTATTTACTTTTAATTATTACTCAAAACGAAAGTGTATAGATATTTATATTTATACATTAGTGTTAAGTTGTGCTTATTGTAATAACTGGGACAAGCAGTTTTGCTCAAGATTCTTAAAAGGAGATTTTTCACAAATAAATTGAAAGTTATAACTAACTCTTCTTTTAATGATAAGGAATTTAAAATTATACCCCCTGAGAGGCAATTCGAAAATGCTCCATCGGCTGATACCTTTTGCTTGGTGAAGGCGGGCAAGGAAAATCAGCGTGTTTTTCGGTTTCAAGGTCTAATAGGACTTGATATCTTAATAAATGGAAAGTTTATTATTGACTTAAAGGAATTAGCATTACTTCAAGGATAAGAAAAGCGTAAGATCTAACAATGGGATTTCGTTCTTAAATAGCATTGAAAGAACACTTTTGGTACAAACCCCTTGTCCTCCCAAACGGAATGTTAAAGCAGATCCACCCCAATTTTACAAAATTAGATAAACCCAATACCCCTTCTTTACTAGCCAGGCTTTTTCCAAACTAACGTTTAGTAAAATGAGGTGTTCAAAGTGACTGTATTACCTATTAAAGATGATTTGGATAAACTAAAGAAAAATAATATCGGTCAACTGTTGAATCTGGAAGAAAAAGAGATTAACAAAAGAAAAAAAGATGAATTATTACAACAATTAATTGATGAAATTGGTTCAAATGAAGTGAGGATAAAGGATATTTATAAAAAATATGCGATTGAATTTTCATTATCTCCAAACGATGTAGAAAATATATTGGAAATTACAAAAACCGAACGATTAAGATGGATAAAGGAAGAAAAGTTAAAAGTGGTATGCTATGAATCATTAAAAAAGTATGGAAAGATAATCAAATATCCGAAATATGATAGTTATCAGATTTATCGTATTTCTAAAGAAAAAATTGAAAAATGGAGAGAAAAGCATAAATTCGATGTTTCTAAAAAAAGAAAAGATGCTACAAATAAAGGGATGGAAACGAGAAATAGAAATATAAAACTTCAAAAGGAATTCTATGAAATTGAATGGAAAAAGATGTTGGCAGACTGGTATAGAATTGATAGTACTCTAGGTGTTACGATGGAATTGGCTTACTGGACAATGTGGGTAAGCAGATGGGCAAAAGAATCTCATATAAAATCATTAAGTGCCAGAACTAAAAAGAAAGAATATGAAGCGGAAAAAGTTAAATTTTATCAAATGAAAAATGAGGCAATTAAAAGAATAATTAAATCTCCATTTTCAACACAATCCTTTTATCAACCAAAAAATGCAGATAAAATTACACATTTACAATTTTGCGATGACCATTATCGCTTCTGGGTGAACATAAGAGAATTTGAATACGTTTCAAAATGGGATTTTTATAACTATCATAAAAATGAAATACAAAAATGTAATCGCTGCATAGTTGAAGTTGTAAAGGATTATTATTCATTGTTCCATGTGTCGGTCCAACATGAAGAATTAAAGGATTATCGTTTTTCTTTTCATACACCTTATCCAATCGGTCAGAAGTTTTTTACGGATAAAAAGAATTTACCTAAAGTAGTTCATGAAGAACAAGAAGGACTATTCCGCTTTGGTAGACCTCTATTTAAAGAAGAAAGAGTAATTTTCTCAATGAAAAACACCGTAAAATATTTTGAAGAAGCAATAACAAAATTCGATTTATATTTTTAAATCTCTATTAGTATTCTTCAGATTTGATTTTTTGTGAAAAAATGGCCATTTTGGAATCATTAAAAAATACTCAAAATCGGGGTTTTTTAGGAAATCTTTATTTTAGCTCGAACGGTGGAATGCTGGTTGGGGAGGGGGATTTGGGAAGAGCTGATTTTGGTTATACAGAAAAACAAAACATCTTTAATGAAATTTCCGATACTGACTCGGTTAAAAAAACTTTTTCGTTTTTTAAGCTTTTTTTGTCAAGCCTTTATCTTGATTCCCTCTGTTTCCAAAACAAGGTTGAGAAATAAAATCAAGATTCTCCTGTATCTCGATTGCTTGTTATAGACGGACAGTGCTTTGAATTACAACAACATTCGTTTGTTAAAGTCTAGGATAGAAGAAGCTACTTTAAATATATTAACAAATTCATTGATTGATAATTAAAATTATAGCAAGAGGCCAGGGGTGATCATGGTGGATTATCTTCAATTACTGAGAAATAACGATAAAGTGGAGCTAAAACTTTACTTAAATTCACATTCTGTTAATGAAGAAATAGATGGACAAAGTTTATTATATTTGGCTGCTTACCTAAATAATATAGAATTCTCTCAAATTCTTTTAAATAGGGGAGCAAATGCAAATTTTAAAGATAAGGCGAATAGAAGTGTTCTATCTATTTGTTGTTATTTTGGCTTTTATGATATTGCAAAATTGTTATTGGAGAATGAGGCTGCGATAGATGCAAGTTGTATGGAACGAGCTTATTTCGGGTGGGATGGTAATATTCAACTTGAAATTTTAAGTTTGTTAAGGGAAATGGGCTGGATAAACTTATATCTTGACGACTTGAGAGACTGCCCTGAAGGCTTTTTACTAGCAAAAACAGTAGACGAAGCCATTTCAATTATTGAAAACAACAATGTTCATTTCCTTTCAATTGATCACGATTTAGGAGAAGATAATGAAGGTAATTTACTAGCGACCGGTTATGATTTAGTCAAATATGTCTGTGAAAAGGGACTAAGACCTGCAAACAAAATATTTTTACATACAGATAACGTTGTTGGTCGAGAAAATATGTATCAAACGCTGTTAGCTGCGCAAAAAAGAGGGTTTATCGCTCAAGATATTGAAATTTATCAATATCCTTTTATAGAGAATAAGTATTCAGAAGGCTAGTTTTTAAAGAGATTTGAGTTATTTCTATACGATGTCTCAATAAAAAAAAGACATAAAAAAGTATCTTGAAAATATTCATATCTAGTAAGAATTTAGGAATTTCAATAATGCAAAAGCTGATTTGAACACAAAAATTCGACTTGTTTTTGGAGGGTTTATGGAAACTCGAATTTATGAAAGAGAAAAGTTATATAAAGAAGTTTGGGAAGAACCCATTACTTCTCTTGCTAAACGTTACGGTGTATCTGACGTTGCATTACGCAAGCAGCGTAAAAAAGTGGATAAAGATACAAAACAATACAATTTGGAAGTAATATGATATGAAACTGATTTTTAGACTGTTTTTAAGCTTGTTTTTTATTTTTTTGTTATCTGGATGCATAGCAGAAGATTGGGATTTTAATCCTCCAATTGTTACACTTTTAGATACTGAAAATGCCCTATCAGTAGAATTGGAACTAGTAAATCTTGATTGGAGAGGAGAAGAAAATGCTCCAATCAGAAAAGAAAATGCAGATGTTGTATCGATTGCGAAACAACAAGAACCGCTTTACTCTGAGTCTCGGAGAAAAATTGAAATACAATTTAACAATCAGGATTTTGAAATTTATGAGTTAAATATTTCATTATTACGGAAGAATGGCTAATGGAAAGAATGGCAAGCTTTATTAGACGGTGGTATTCATTTCTTCATGACTCTACTAGAAAAAGGTAAGTATACAATGGAATTAGTTCTTGAGACAGATAGAGGCACTGCCCAATATGTAGGAAATCTCGTCGTTCATTAGTGGAAAAGCGTTATAACTACAATGAGATATAAGATTAATTAAACTGTCTATTTAAATGGAGTTTATTTTTTGAATTTTCTATCCCTAGAACTCTTCTTTTTTCTATGTCTCACTAAAATAATCCCAATATAAACTTGGTCTTTAAAATAAACATCTGGATTTCCTATTCGTAAAAAGGCGTTTTTTGGTTTAGCTACTATAATTGTCCTTTTAGGAGCGCTTTTTATTAACATTGGTATGTGCGGAAATACGGAACGAGCTCTTTTAAAGTCGCTTTCGGAAAAGGATTTTCATGTAATAGATGCCCATAAGTCAATGGATGAAATAAAAGCAAGGTTCTCAGCGAAAATAGCTGCTTTAGTATAGAACAAACGTTCCTTATGAGTTATAATTTAATCAATAATAGGCTTGAAAGGAGCGGAACATTGGATCGAACTACTATTTTTATAAGCTCTGTTGCTCAAGATTCTCTAACTGCAATAAGAAACTCTGTTTTTGAAGAAGTCAGAAGAATTGGCCACGAGCCTATACGCTTTGAAGATAATATAAGATACATACATGAAGATTCTATCCAAACCTGTTTAGAGTATGTTTCTAAAAGTGATATTTTTCTGCTATTTATTGCAGATAAAGCTGGTACAATGGTCAAAGAAGAAGGTAAAACAGTGACACATCTTGAATTTTTGCGGGCATATCATGAAAAAAAGCGATTAATTGTTTATGTTTTTGATCAAGTTCTAGATATATATTTTCAACAAGTTCGAACTCAAATCAGAAACGCTTTGGACGAATACATACAGAAACATGGGAAAGAACCAGATTCTATGATCAACTTAATAAATGAATCGGTTTATGTGCAATCTATTAATATAGATCCTTATATTTGGTATTTTCTGTATGATGCTGAACAAAAGGGAGTATATTTTGAAAAATGCTCTATTGGTACAGAGGTCGTATCAAATATTACTGCTTATCTTTCTTCCTTATTTAAAGAAAGTTTGCAGTATTTAAATATTCGTTACGAAATTGAACAGAGTCTTGAGTATGTTAATATGTTTGGCGATTATTATGAAAAGTCTCTTGAAATAATGAGCTTATTTTACAAAGGACAAATTACAAACTGGAGAAGTCTTTTAGCCATCTTACGATCACAAATGAGTGGTTTTAATATACTATCTTTACGCACTCGATATCAACAGGAATCAGTCGGTGCAATCATGGAATCTAATGCAATAACTGTATATGAAAAAATCGGTGAACAAATGATTTGTAAAGAATATGATGGCATAGCTACACCTGAAAACTTTTCTCTGGATGATTTAACTTCTTACGTTGTCCAAACTTATCTCGATGATGAAAATAATGAGAAACTTTATTATTCGCTTGAAAAAAAGATATGTTATTTTGTATTTAAGGCAGGCTCTTATGTTTTTTCTATTCACCTTCCATTAATCGGAGGATGGGATAAATTTAAACTTCAAGCTTATCAAGAGCATATATTTAATGCTATACTTGAATCAAAGGGTTATACGTATTGTTATCTTATTAAAACATTATTTGGAGGTTTAATAAATGAATAATAAAGAAAATGTTATTTTAATTGCCTCCGCTCCAAAGGAGTATGGAAAAAAGGTTGTAACAAATCGACTTAATCAAATGAAGCGGGATCGCGCAAGTTTGCAAAATAAACTCTCTGATATAAAACATTCATCACGATTCATAAACCAACAATTTAATTATTGACCCATTAATACATTTGTATAGTGGGTCTTTTTAAATGCGCCCAACATGTAAACAGTTTACAGCCTGAAAGTCCCGAACTGTGAAGGCAGAAGTAACAGTTTATAATTTAGAGCCATTTAGAGTTTCATATGTCTTATTTATCTGTTTTATCCATTCTTTTCTCTTTTTCTCTGCTCTCTGTTCCTGAAAGGAAGATTCATCTTAACGACGCCTTTCCCAAATTTATGCTTAGGATGTTAAAATGAATATGCATGCGTTTGGATCCGACTTTAAATAAGGCATGACCGTGCTTCTCGCTTGTCTTCTTCAATGTCGGTCAATTTATAAAGTTCCCTTTTTTCGTGAGGGGTTTTTTTGTTAGTTCCCCTGATGGTCGTCATTGCCGGAATATCTAGTAATATCTGGCATACATTTTTTCTTCCGGAGCTAAGAAGTCCACCACGCTTTGGAAAAATAATGAGGAGAATTGCTTCATATTTCCATGTCGGTTTTTCCGTTTTTTGTAAAAACCGAACTTTGAGGTGTGTTAGGATCAATCGCCAAGTAGCTGTCACCGCAAATAGGCAGCACACACTGTCAGCGATCAAGTAGTACAGAAAAAGAGGTTTGCAGATAAATGACTATGACTATGATTATAATTTATACATTGATAGGAGTTCTCATTGGAATATTATCCAGTCTGTTTGGCTTTGGAGGAGGGTTCGTTGTTGTACCTATCCTATATGCTTTTTTACCCGACTCTGTTCCCGCGAATTATATCATGCATACTGCTATTGGCACTTCACTCGCTGTAATGATCATTAATTCAACGAACTCTACATTTAATCATGCAAAAAAAGGTAATGTGAAATGGCCAGTATTTAAACTGTTGGTTGGTTATATCGCATTAGGTTCCTTAGCAGGCGGGTTAATGGCCCGTTTTATTGATAGTGAGATTCTAAGAATTGCCTTCATCATCTTATTGATTTATGTAATCATATCAAATATTCGTGGGAAATCATTCACGAAGGAAGCAAATGAACAAACGTTTCGTTCTCCCAATCCAAAGTCAAGGGCTGTAATCGGAACATTCATTGGATTCATTTCAACACTGCTTGGAGTAGGTGGTAGTGTGATGACGATTCCATACCTTAGAAATCATGGGATGCGTATGCTTCATGCCGTGGCTCTGGCAACTCCTCTAGGTCTGCCAATCGCTATAGTCGGTTCAATTACATATATGATTGCAGGTTTCCAAGTAGAAGGAATGCCTAATTCGACCTTAGGATTTATTTATTTGCCTGCATTGGTTGGGTTTTCCATTGGAGGAGCATTAGGGGTGCCAATGGGGAGAAGTTGGGCACAAAAAATACCTGATGCCATCTTTTCTAAAGTGTACTTATTCTTACTTATGGTTGTGGTAGTCATAATGATTATTGAAAAGTGATTTAAAGAATTAAATCAAACGGGCAAAAGAAGCGAGGAGATATTATACTCCTCGCCGACTCCAAAAGATGCAAAATGCTTTGGAATGCATCCTCTTAACAATCATTGTAACATATGGGTAAGCCGTATGCTTTAATAGGGGACATGTACGGTTTGATAAGGGGAAGCCTTGAGAGTGGTTTTCCTACTTTATATTTACTAGTAAACTTTCGATAATTTAAATTTTAATCGTAACTCTTTTCGTCAGTAGACGGATGATCCAAATAGAAATAAATATTATAAACAAGATACTTAGAATTGTAATACTTAATGGTAGGGAGCCTAATGTTGAAAACCTGCTAGGTATAGGTAAATCCAGAGAAATTCTTAGCAGAACATCTTCTAGCATTAAAACAATTAAAGCAATGATAATAAATCCTAAACCAGTTCCAGCACCAAATCGGTAGAAACTTGTGCTGATTAACCAGCCAGCTAAATAATACATAAAGATATTTAAACTAAAGACGCAAATGGCTAAAAACCAATTGCTTTGAGGATCAACGTAAGGAGTTAAAATAATAGACTGTACAATATCACCAACAATATTGCTATCGATCTCCAATACCACTTCATTAATAATGTTTGCTGCTTTAAAACTGACTTTATCAATATTTTTTAAAATCATTTGTTCCAATAAAGAGATGCAAATTGTAATAATTGGAATAGTTATTGATAATCCGACAGAAGCCAGAAGTGTCCCTTTATAATAATCTTTTCTTGTCACGCCATTTCCAACATAATGGGGGAGAAAGTATATAGCTAATATCCCAATAACAAGCATAAAGATATTAGCTGCAATAAAAATCGAATCATAATAGCTGTTAGGTTCATTCCCTTGGAAAGTTGCGATTATTATTTTAATAATGTTAATTACCAACATGACACCTAAAAATCCAAGTGCCCAGAACAATTGAACCCAAAACATATCGTTTGCAACTTTAGGAAAAATGGCGGTTTGTTTCATATTCGTCTTCCTCCTTCGTTAAATGGATAAACAAGTCATGAAGTGAAATAGGTGCTACTTCAAGTCCTTTATTCGATGCAGTTTTCCGATCGTGATGATTAAGTTCTCCATAAACCATTACGGATTTTGTATTGCCCAATTGTTGTACGTTTATCTGTTTCTTTGACTGAACAAAGTCATCGACTATGTCTGCATTTCCCGTAATCGTAGCACCTTTCGTAATAAGTGAATCGTATTCCTCTTGTAGTAAAACTTTGCCTTTGTTCAATAAAATCACTTCATCAAATAAATAATCCATTTCAGATACGAGGTGTGTTGAAAGGATAATGATTCTTGGATGATTCTGCTGATCTTTTAATAACTCTTTGTAAAATATATCTCTTGACGGAGCATCCATTCCAAGGTATACCTCATCAAATATAGTTACGGGTGTTCTACTTGCTAAACCAATGGTGACATTCAGCGCTGATTGCATTCCTTTTGAAAATTGTTTTATAGGCTTCTTTTTGTCAAGTTTAAATTGTTCTATAAGATCTTCAGCATATTCCATATCGAAATTAGGACGGTATCGCTGTATATCTTGTAGCATCGCTTTTACATTATCAGATTCATCTTTATAATCTTTGTTATACATAAATGCGACTTGCTGCATAATTTTGGCATTTTCAAATGGAACTTCCCCGTTGATTGTAATGGATCCCGCTGATGGTTCACGGAATGACGCGATAATGGATAGAAGAGATGTTTTCCCCGCACCGTTTCTTCCTAGCAATCCATATATTTTCTCACTGCCTAGTTCAAATGTTATATCCTTAAGGGCCGCATGATTACCGTAACTTAAACTTAAATTTTTTACTTTAACGTTCATTCTGTATCACGACCTTTTACAGTTTTTATGAATCGAATGATTTCATTTTCAGTAAATCCCAACTTGTCAGCCTCATGAACTAATTTGACAACATAATCTTCAATAAAGGACTCTTTTCGTTTTTGAATAAGTTTTTCTCTTGCCCCTACAGCTACAAACATACCAATTCCTCTCTTTTTATAAAGAATACCTTCATCAACTAACTGATTAACCCCTTTTGATACAGTTGCATGGTTTATTTTATAAAAATTAACAAGTTGATTTGTTGAAGGTGCTTGATCCCCCTCTTTTAATTGATCATTAATAATTTGATCTTCAATTTTTTCACGAATTTGGATATATATTGGCTTATCTTGATCAAAAGGTTTTCTCATGCCTATCGCCCACTATTCTTAATATGTGTTGTACACCATTATGGTTATATACATATGTATATAACCATAACAGTCGTTTTTATATTAGTCAATATTGGTTTATAATTGATTTTAGGAAGTATTTTTTTACAAATAATCTTCTAAGATATTTTTTACTGGATGCTACTCTAACAGCCTTGAGGAGTAAAAATTCTTCGAGATAAATCCCCCCTAAATTTTGATAAATATGGGATAATTTAACTGTATTTATCGCTTTTTAGGGGGATTTATGGATGGTTACAAGAAAAGAAAAACGTGAAAGAGAAAAAAATAAAAACTTTTTCTTCGAGTTCGTCAAAACTCAGCGTCATTTCTTTAAGGAATTTATAGACAGATTAAAAAAGGTAAAAGACCCAAGGCACCAAAGCTATATTACTTACGGAACGGAGACGATTCTTTATACGATTCTCCTGAAAAATGCATTTGGAATCGATTCAATGAGAAGCATGACAGAACGCTTTAACAAGGAAGAATGCATTGAAAATGTAAAAAAAGTTTTGGGGGTAAGAAAACTCGAAGAGCTGCCCCACTATGACACGGTTAATGACTTTTTATCCAAGCTGGATGGGAAAGAACTTGAGAAAATTAGGACTTATATGATTAAGACACTTCTTAAGAAAAGATGCTTTGAAGCTT
>Ga0181464_1000508_pt1 | contig 16933 bp, 10 predicted proteins | sample InSIn2gowninarea_FD_119074 | JGI IMG/M metagenome (GOLD analysis project Ga0181464, IMG submission 119074) | Clean room microbial communities from NASA Spacecraft Assembly Facility at Jet Propulsion Laboratory, Pasadena, California, USA -... ...
CCCGCGCAACATCCGTCCTACGATACCACTAGATCCGGACGAGGTGGACACTTCTGTGGAAAAGTACATCCGAGAAAAGTATCAACGCAGGACGCTGTCAGACATCGCTACGATAGCGCGGAATAACACTGGTAGTACAGCCACGACAGCTTCAACAGAAGATCGACCGCCTCCACCTCCTCCAAAACCGAACGCCAGGTTCGCCTCCGATCTACGATCCACATCAGCAGCATATCCCTCTCCTTACTCCTCTGGACGTTCGTCTCCTGCAACAGCAGCGGGTCGTGATCCATCCGCACTAGAGAACAAAAGTCTACCGCCACTTCCTCGTGGCGCTGTAGCTGCTCAGAACTCAAGCAATGTGTCGACACCAGCATCTGCCCAGAGCTTCTTTCCTACATATACTCAACCTGGGCCTACACCACAACCGCCACACCAACCAGCTCCACCACAAACGTATCAGAATCAAAATATCGCAGCAGCACATACAGGCTATGGCGGGGCCAATCCTTTCTATACGCAAGCGCAATATCCACCACGGCAACAACCCCTCGAAGCTTCGTTCCAGAGAATGCAACTCCAACAGGCTACACTTACACCAGAAGCAACGGGTGGTTGGCAGCAGCAACCTTCTGCAAACAATCCTTTCCTCCAAGCATATACTCCGCCTATATCTCCGCCACCTCCATCACAGGCTTATAGTCAGTCAGCAGCCCAGATGTTCTTCGGCGAGCAAATCAATAATGGACAGATAAACCAGTCAAGTACGAACCCATTCATGCATCTGACACGATCACAAACCATGCCAAACAGTCCGATGCAGAGTGGTTCTTTTTACGACGCTACGTACCAACCTCCGGCGATGTCGGACCAATTTCATCTACCACTGATGTCACCTTCGACCAATCCATTCTATAGTCATAGTCAAGTATCATCTCCTGCAGCTCTGCAGCAACATGAACAATATTTTGCTCCTGTGCAACAACAACAACAACAACAACAACAGTAATGGAACGATGCCTGGTTGAATGGCCGCTCGAATATCATGTTAACGATGACTTGCTCCTCCAGCCCAAATTTTTGATAAAGAGCTCAATGCTTTGAGTCAAGAGCTCATCACCTACACTCACTTCTGTCAACCATGCATGAGTACTGTTTCATTTGAACTAATCCTCTCTTTCTTCTAAGTTAGCTTTTCGCAACCTACTGAATTCACAGGACTGTTACAAGCATAAGACTGAGACCTCCTTGGGTATTTCGTCGTGCTTTGATGGACTGTCTCTCCGAACCGAGGCCAAGAAGTGGATGGCTCTTTGCGTTGTTGCAACATGCCTTCTCCCGAAGTTGCTGTATCGTGGACATGGCGGACTTCCTGAAAGTGAAACAAGACATCTGAGATTGAACAATGACTGCTCTCCTTTACTCGCCGCGAGGTTCTGGTGCTGGACTCATCGGCTTTGTGGCACACGCAACTCTTTATGGTGCTCTTTGTCCGAGTCAATAGTGTTGTTAAGCTACAAAGCCGAAGAAAGCAGCCTTGTAAGCTAGACAAAGATCCAGTACAATGACTTTGTGAAGTTACCTCATTTATATATCGAATATACTTCTCTTCCCAACTTGGACTTTGATTCTTCCACCCGAACCAAATACGAATACTGTGTACATTGACTGTCCACAACCCATTAACCAACCTCACTATCATCAACCAAAACCTACTCAGCCGGTCGGAGTCTCGATACAAACACACAACCGAAACCATGGCACCCCTTCCCAAAGGTATGTTCATAAATACGAGTTACACACGTGAGAGACCGATATACCAGCCGCAGGACGGCGAACAACACCCCCATCCCATCTTCCTAAGCTCATTCACAACATCCCCACAAACCGCAGAATTTCCACCCCTCCCCATCCTCTACAGCCAAGAATGGGACAAACTCCTACCATTGCTAGAAGAAGTCCCAGATCCACCGTTACCCCGAGAGCGGCGCAACGCGCTCAGTAACCCAGCCGGCATGGGAGCCAATGACAATCCAAACCACCAGAACACACCACCATGGTATGCATTGCAAACCTTCGAATCCCGTGCTGACATAACAGTCGACGACCAACATGTCGACATTTACGAGGATGTTGAGCACCGCTTTGAACAGGAATGGAACGATTCTCTCGTCCTACCCGGACAGCGCACACGAGGTCCGGTTCCGATCTACATCAACCCAACCACTCCAGAACCCTCCTCCACCCCAAACCACGTCACAAGCACCACAACCACGCCTTCCACAGCTTCAACCTCCATCACCGACGACATCCCCATCCCTGAAACCCTATCCCGAACTCAATTCTCCCGCCCTCTCCGCCGAAGCGCATGCTCCTACTGCCGCCGCCGCAAAAAACGCTGCAGCGCCGCCCACGACGGTCCCTGGCCCTGCACAGTCTGTTTAGACCGCGAACGCGACTCAATCCGCGTTCTACAGAACCGTGCCTCCGACTCTGCCGAGATTGATGAGAGTCGTATCTACAGAGCCAAGGACTTTTGTTTCACGGAGGAAACGCCTGCGTATTTGAGGTTTATGGTTAGGCAGCCGAAGTGGAAGGGTGCGGAGGGGTGGGAGGGGAAGAGGTTTGAGATGCAGCTTAGGAGGGAGAGGGAGATGGAGGACGAAAAGAAGAGGTTGAGAATGGAGGAGGAGATGCAGGTGATGGATCTGGATGGTGATGAGTGGGAGGATGAGGATGAGGAATAGATTCTGCTGGACGGAAATGTGCGGAGAGGATGTTTGGGCTGGACCTGGACGTCTTTTTTGTTTGTTGTTGGGCGGTGATTTGTCGTTCTTCATTTTGTATTGTGGACTGCGAGGAAAGTCATGGCTGGTTCATGGTTTGCTTGTTGCTGGTTGTCACATATAACACTCTTTTGGTTGTCATCAAACCAGCCGTAAATGAGCATTCAATACTCTCACCACATATATGCCTGCCATCGTAAACAGAACCACGTATACTCCAATTAGTCAATGTCACCCACTCCTTTAGATTAGTTCCACTTCAGCTATACTTCCAATTGAAACAATCCTGACAATCATAGTCCTCATCACTCTCACAACTCGGCACATCATCATAAACCTCCAAAACATTTTCAATCACATAATTAATCCGATGATTACCAATACTGACATGCCACCCCTTATCACGAACAGTATCATACTGACACCTCTTGCCCGTAAAACACTGACTTTCGAACGAAAAGCCCGCGAACGAGCAGCTGGCGAAGTAGCCATTACAAGCGCCCATAAAGACTGGATCGGCGGTGTTGCCAAAATGATATGCTGTGGGATTGTGAGGCTGTATGAGACCCATTCGTTCGGCCGGAAGTCGCTCAGGAGGTGCTTCAAAAGTGACAACGGGGACGTTCAGTGTTAAGCCAACCAGGCTGGCAATTGCACCACCAAGTGAGTGACCAACGGCCCAGAAGGTCGCATGGGGATATTTGAGCTTCATCTTGTGCATGGTTGTGAGAGCTGCGTTGTAATATGAATCGTTTTGCAGCAGGGAATTCGTGAGACAGGTTGAGTCACATTGATAAAGGCCTGTTGAGCAGTTGCAGACGGGTGAATAGTGGTAGGGCTGTTGAGCGCCACAACAACAGCTGAAGAGGCGGTTGTCATTTAGACTGTCTCTGCTGGTTATTCTGTCACTCAAAAGAGCGATTGACGTGCCCTTGTATGCTACGATGACTATAGAATCATCCTTGTTTGTGAAGACGTGCCCTCTAAGCCCATCGTCTTTCCAACCAAAACGGTCGGTAAAGTTGAAACCAAGGCTTGTATTGAGCCAGCCAGGTCCCCAAGGGTCCAAGAGGTATGCATCGGACGTCATCTTGGCCAAGTTGACGACCGTTTCTTTGTCGCTAGTGTTAGGCAGTACGTTGAAAGACTCAACCAGGAGCTCTTGCTGGGATTGCATAGGTGTTCGAGCAGTATCAGGGATTGTTGACTGTTGAACAGCGTGGCTCAGCAGCTTCAATTTTGCGGGGATATACTTGATATGGTCTTCGGTCGCAAACAAGCTGTCGAGATTTTCGATCTGGAGATGTCCCCTGTCATGGCGAGACTTGACAGCCAGAACAGGTTCGAGATCATGGTAGAAAGAGTGACGATGGCGGAACAAGTGTTCTGCCGCTTTCTCGTTCTCCATTCCAACGGTGTTTTTGGATCGCAGTACACCATCAGCATCGAGGCTGTGGCAAATGGAGGAACGCCACAAAGCCATCAGCCATAACAGGAAAATCACGGTTGTGGCCATGTTGTTCGTTGAGTCAATGAATCTTCAACAATTGACCGGCAGGCAGTCAGACACAGCTGAGCTTCGGGAGGTTTAGTAGATGTGTGTTCAATGTTTTGTCTTACATGAACAGGGTACGTTAGTACATCATAGCTCTGATCACTCAGGCAGACATCAATCCTACCATCCGTCACACTGCGGGCACGACACCACTGTAGAATGGCTGATCAGTTCACACACGAAAAACGTTCTCGAACGAACCACAGGACACGCCTAACGCTCATGAAGAGCAAGTCGTTCTGAAAGGGGAGACAATGAAGATAGGTAAGAAGGACAAGCTGAGAGGTAAGGGAGGCAGCCTAATAATATGTGCAGCTTCAGGATCTATGATCTCACTGTTGGACAGTGGTCGGAATCAGTAGTCGTAAAGAATTCAGACGAGTGTAGGTGCGACTATAACATCATTACTTCTCAACACTTACTATCAGCACCGACAGCACGTTTAGACAATATGTTGTAGCTTTCAAGGAGGAAAATTATAACTCCAAGTGTTGATACAATGTAAGGGTATCGAATGATGACAACTCGAGATCGTGACTGCCATATGCGGAGACTAGCAACACTTCACCCCCACGTGATTATGTACTTACATGTACCTATATATGCATATACATAGCCAAACCAACCCTTCTATCTTGCTAACACCAATACTCACCGAGGGAGAAACTATAGCACTAGATACGAGCGGCCAATAGAACAACAAAACCAACAAGACTTTTCCCCCACCAATCACTCAAAATGCGTACCCAAGCCATCGTCGTTGACAGCCCCGGAGCCCCATTCAAGTTTCAACCCCTCGACCTCGACTCACCCATGCGCGACGACGAAGTCCACGTCAAAATAAAAGCAACCGGCATCTGCCACACAGACGTAATCTTCTCCAAAGAAACCACCATGCCAGACATGTTCCCCGGCGTCATGGGCCACGAAGGCGCCGGCATAGTCCAAGCCATCGGCCCAAAAGTCACCCGCGTCCAGCCAGGCGACCATGTAATAATCACATTCTCCTGCTGCGGCGAATGCCCCTACTGCGAGCGGAAACAGACAGGCTACTGCGACCTGTGGTTCCAATATAACTTCGGCATCGGCCGGCTCGACGGGTCCAAAGCATTCACGTACCCCCGTAACAGCAGCGGCGGCAGCAACGGAGGACAACCCGTATGCTCACACTTCTTCGGCCAAAGCAGTTTCGCGCGGGACATCTACGTCAAAGACACCGGCCTCGTAGTCATATCCAACAAATCCATTCCCTTCCACCACCTAGCCCCCTTAGCCTGCGGCCTCATGACCGGCGCCGGCGCCATGCTCAACGTTCTCGCGCCAACACCAGACATGACCGTCGCCGTCGTAGGCACAGGCTCAGTCGGGCTCTCCGCCATCATGGCGTTAAAAATGCTCGACAAACCACCGAAAAGAATAATAGCAGTCGATATCGTGCCGTCGCGTCTCGAACTCGCGCGCTCGTTTGGTGCGACTCACGGTGTGAATAGTAAGCTTAGACCCGATTTGATGTCTGTGCTGCTGGATATTACGGATGGGAGGGGTATTGATGGTTCGATTGATACTACGGGTCGTCCGGATGTGATTCAGAGCTTGATACATAGCTGTGCGCGGAAGGGCAAGGTGGTTACTATTGGTACTGGTGGTGTTACGACGAACGTGGAGATTAATCTCTTTGAGATTGTGCAGGCGGGCTGTTCTTATGTCGGCTGTCAGCAGGGAGATTGCTATCCTCAGGAGTTTTTGCCGCGACTTTTGGCGGCGAGTGAAGAGGGCAAGTTCCCTTATGAGAAACTGCTGAAGACCTATCCCGCCAAAGATGTGGAGAAAGCGATACATGATATGGAAAAAGGTGAAACTATCAAACCAGTGTTGCTGTGGGATTGACTTTTATCTCATCCTTGAGGGGAACATCCTTATTAATGCCACGTCAACTGATCAACACTCAAGCCTCATCACTTTTTATGGAAGTACGCTCCCTCGCAAATCCGTCCACGGAACCAATACTCTTCGCGCTCGATACGATCCTCAACGAAGTGTCAGTAAGTCAACCATTAATAATCTCCAACGTCTCCGCCCGCTCTCGTCAACAGATCATATACACGCGCCGGAAGCTTGTACTTGACCAGCCCAGCAAAGACCATTAGGTCACGCGCTATCTGTCCAAGCTGGCCCTTCAATGTCTCCATCTGCTCCTTCGCTTCTGTACCTCCCCAACTTCCCTCCCTAGCGACCTTCTCCTTCTCACCTCCAATAGCTTTAACACACCAAAGTATAACCAACCCTGCACAACGTGTGACAACCTGTGGAAGACTAGAGAACGCTGTTGCCATCTGCCGGATCTTGCTGATATCGCCACGTGCGCCCAGAGGGAGGATATTCATTTCGTTGAGCTCCTCAAGAGCACGGAGGTATTCCGGTGCTGTTGGATGCTCAATTTTTGCTCGAGCTGAAAGCATCACGAGGAGCGTTCTTAGGGTTTCCCGGTTGGATGATGTGATGCGAGAGAAGTAGGAGGCATTGCTACTGTAGAGATTTGCCATGTTCGCCGCGAGCTCGGCCGGAGATGAAGTCGACTGTGTAAGAGAGAGAGAGGAGTTAGGTTGAGTCGACCCTGATGCCTGAGAAGCATTGTCTGACCCATCGTTGGTGTGTCGAGGTTTCAATGGTTGAAGAGAGATGGGCGCGTCTCCAAGTTCGACAGCCACGGCATCGGCAAGGGCGCGATTGAGGACAGCAGTAACATTGTCATAGTCGTCACAGAGGTGGTAAAGCAGAACTGCATCAGCGACTTGACCACGGGAATCAGCGACTGAGGCGGCCTGGCTGGTGATGAAGCGGAGAAACTGTTCTTGAGATTCTAAGCGGATGAGTTTTGCACGTTGTTCAATGGCACCGCGAATGCGAGAACCGTCAGAGCGAATGTCGCCTAGAAGGGCTGCAAACTCCCTGGTTTCGAGGCAAAGTTCGCGAAGACATTCATGACAGGCGGTTGTGTGGACATTGCCAATCGATGTTGGTGTGAGGTCGGAGTTGAGGCAGATTAAGGCTAGGTAATCGACTGCCTGTACAGGGAGGGCGGCTCGGAAAAGCGTTGTGTAATACGCAACCAGGGGGACAAAGTTGATTTGTGGCTGTTGTTTGGTTGAATAGGTCACTACTTTTGTTAGCTTTCTTCCCCAGCATTGGGTCTCCATTGACTTACAAAGCTCATTCCCAGCAGTTTGATAATCCGATACACGCAACAGACCATAGTAAGTGAGTGCTATGGCAAAGTGAACAGCACTGAGAGGGTTGTAGCTGTGCAAGTAATCCACAGCCTGCTCAAACATTCCAGCCAGAATCTGCATCAGGAAGAACGTGCCATATGAGTTTGCCGCATCAGTTTGTGCCTTTGGAAAGTGTTTTTCGCCAATCTCACGGACAGTCTCGCAGATCTGATCCAAGCCAAACACGTCTCCAGCCGCATCTTCAGCCGAATCAGCTTCCCGTGCCAGGGAGAACTGCAACCACAGCCAATCCTCAACACCTTGTCCGACAATTTCAAGATTTCGTTGTGCCAGATCGCACCTTCCAATTACTTTGTAACATGCCATACGATATGGATCAACAGTTCCTTTCGGCGCATTCTTGGCGCGTTGTTGGTATTCACCATCAATCATGTCTTGCAATTTCTTGCCAAGCCTCCGATCAGGACTGTTAGCATAAGATGTTAGGTAGGAGACAAAGCGCCGATCAGTTGACTGAAAGGCGGTATCACTGTTGACATAATCCACAGCCTCTTTCACAAACCCAGATCTCAGGAGATAAAATATGATAATCCAGCAGTAATCTCCGTTTTCACCAATTTGCTGCAGGTCCGAGCCTTCTGGTGCTAAATCGTGTCTTTCAGCCCGGACTCGGATATATGCTCGGATTTTGTTGATGATAGATGGCATGCCCCCTATCTGTGCAGTCCGAGGGCTGCTTCTGATTAGGGTTTCAACCTCTGTATAGAAGGACTTCTCAAGGTAAGTTCGTGAACCATACAATATCTGCTTCTTGAGCTTGATTGCCTCTTCAGGATTAGAATCATCTTCCGCGTGTGCCTTAACAAATTGTCGTTCTTTTAGACCGCGAGTGGCCGAGCTCTCTTTTGTGATGTCCTCGAGCGCTTCGTAGGCATCAACGAGCTGCTTCGGAACATCTCGAGGAAATTCCGTTTCCACTGCCTTGTATTCTTGTAGAACATTGTATGGTCTCTCTTCAAGTCGGGTCTTATTCATAGCTTCAACCTTGTCGACAAAAGCACGCTCCTTGCCACGTAAGTCACGGATGGACTGATGCTTACTCAGCCCACTTGATATGTTAGTGACAGGGCCGCCGAAGAAGGAGGAGCTGCCTGCAACGGAACTGGCGTTGCCAATCATTGACTTGTCCAGTGCGGACCTGCCAAACACACTCCTTCTGCTCTCTTTATTCTTTGCCGGTGATTGAGTGCGGCCAAAACTGCCGGTAAATGCTCCGGAGCCATCAGTGTTGTCGTCTCTGGCAATGAGGCCAAAATGTTGCATAATCCTCTTTTTCTGCTCGTCAAAATCGATGCCTAAACTTTCCTCGATGAACTTGTCGACGTCTTGGTAGACACGATCCATGCTTTCGCGGAGCATAGCCTCTCTCCCCTTGGTCTGCATACCTTTGAGGTAGGCGCTGCCTTCCTCTGCAAAATCGACACGAGTGGATGAGATTATAGGTTGTGGGACATCAGCGTCAAGCTTCTGAAAATCTCTGTATGCTTGGCCGGGTGTTACACCAGAACCAGACAAGAGGTAATGGGCTCTGCTATCTCCTGCAGTAGAATGGCCTAGCTTCTGATTTTTCTGACCGAGCTCCTGCGCTCGCCTCGCGAGATCACCAAGGTCCATATTCATACTCGGCAGTTGATCCAACTGGCCAACATGATCGGCATTATTGAGCTTGACTTTTTTCTTCTGTCTCTCCAGAAGTCCATTGAAATATGCGGATTCCTTTGCGAAAGCAGGGGCTGACTCGAACTGGGTGTTCACATTCTGGGGCTGAGCTGTGTTTGTCAGTCCGAAGTTCGGTGTGTTTGTTGACTGACCGAAGGTCGATCCTAGGCTGAAAGATGGGGGCTGTGTCGTGGACGTTGTGGCACCTGCTTGATTGAAAATGTTCGTAGTCGGCTTCGCTGTCATGGAAAATAGTCCAGTGGAAGCGCCTGCAGCAGCAGCAGGAGTAGCGCCAAAGAGGCCAGTCGGTGCCGGAGTAGCAGTAGTTGTGGTGGCTCCGAACAAGCTGCCTGCTGCTGGTGCTGGGGTGACAGTTGCATTTGTACTTGGTGGTGGATTTAAACTGAATGTTGGAAGTGAAGGTGTGCCAGAGGATGTCGTTGGCTGCGAATTACCCCCGAGGCCACTGAACATAGGAGATTGCCCTCGAGCTGTGGTTGTTGATAGTGGTTCGAATATGGATTTGCGCTTCGCGGATGGGTCAGAAGGTACGCTCGTATCAAGATTCAGACTTCCAAGCAAACTGGAACTGCCAGTTCCACTGGGCTGGCTAAAAAACGACATGACTCTATAGGAGAGAACGAGCAGATGTCAAGAGGTTAAGTGACCAAGCTGCTAAGGACTGACCGCAGGCTGTCAATAATCTAATCAGAACACCACACGAACTTGAAAGTCGCGTTTCGTAGCGCTACTTCAAACGCGTCTCCACAAAAGTCTTAGCGTTCTATCTTGGTCGACAGAAGGTCTGATGATCTACCACATTGAACATGAGCGTTACTGCTTCTCAATTCTTGTGATCTCTACACAGTCACTTTTTATCAATCGAGATGCCGATTTTCGAATCTCGGCGATTCAAAGGTTCCAGTAAATCTGGCGCAGGATGGGAAGAGCGAGTCTCTGAGTTCTACCGCAAGCAGGTGATGCGTCGGCCATTTTTAATGTTCGGATTGCCATTTCTTTCGTTAATGGTCGGCGCCTCTTTTCTATTGACGCCAGCAACTGCTCTTCGTTATGAGAGACACGATCGAAAGCACCGAGAACTTACCCGAAGCGAAGCAATGGAAATCGGCTTGAAGGGTGGAGCAGAAGGCGATGGTAGCCTGAGTTACAATCCGAGAAGACGTGTACTGACTAAAGGCGGTACCACGGAAAGAGATGAATACTATAGACTCATGGCAAAAGATCTTGACAATTGGGACCAAAAACGAGTTGAACGGTGGAAAGGCGAGCCAGATGGTAGGCTATAAAAGTGCGGCTCTGTCATTCGTCTACAACTCGAACACCTCTTAGTGTATGGCATACTACCAGATCTTTGCGAGCGATCAAGCGAATGGACGTCCTACAGCCCTGCAGAGCTCCGGACACTGCGTCGGCGCGAAACCACATTGTTGGACTTCATTGCCAATCTATTGCTGAGCTCACCGAGAACGGCTCCTGGCATTCTCGGAAGGCGGACAAATATGGTAAAGAAAATTTGGTCAAAATTGTGGTCTTGGCTCCGACAAGCTTGATATACATACAGGCCTGCATGTCGATGAGCCGGGAACAATTCCTCCCTGGTTATTCCGCATTTATCCGGTATCACAAGGGCTAGTCACAGAACACAAGGGACTGTTGCTCGTGGCTTTGCAGTACTTCAACAGCAAACAAATCAGCTGCTATGAAGCCATCAACCTTCAAAGTCCGTAAGTAGCGCCGAGAAAAGGGCCTGGCTCTTTCGACTATCAAGGGTGGAAGTGAACACTTGACATTATGTGATATTGCAGTGGTTGTCCTATTGCACGGTTACTTGAATAGGGTTATACTGTGTCCTTGACACTGGCCTGTTGTGGATGCTTGCAGACTGTGCTGAAACTTCATTTGACGAAGGTATAAAATACCTTCTTCTGGAATTTGTGCCAAGAAAGACTCGCAGCGACTGATATCCAATCAAGCCTGAACCATCGATCCATTGAGTCGACTTCCATGGACTACATGGTTGATGTCAAGACTTACCCGCTCTTAGAGCTATCACTGGTACTTGCTTGGTAAGCGGAAGCAGTGGACCAACTCTGGCAACGCTCCAGCTGGGTTGCTTCATCAATGGCTGGTCATACTAACTACAAACTGGGTTGCCAGTGCCATTACCCGTTCCTACTACTCAATGAACATACAGTAGTTCTATATAAAGCCTCTCCTTCGTACCACCGATCTATGATACAGTAAGCACTGACATGCCTACCTACAGTACTTCACATAATATCCACCGCACAACGTACCAGCATGCATGTTGTTTGACAATGAGGACGCCAACAACCCAGTTGATATTGGTTAAATCGCCGGCTAGTGACAGATCGACTTGCTCCCTCCATGTGCAGGTTGTGTGTCCTGCCAACGAGAGGCTTTGAATGACTAGCCCGGATACAGCACGCTGCTGCCGAAGCAGTGATTGTGAAACGTGGGAAGCTAAAAATAAGCTTTCCACAGACCCCTCGTCCTTTATCTGATGGCATCATTCATGGCTTGGGCAGGAATGGCCCTGTAAACGACTCAATCGCTGTTCAACTTTACTCGCGTGACCATATCAATATAAAGGTGCAATCTCCATCGTACAGCGGATGGTGCACTGTCGTGTTGCAGCACGTGCAAAGCTTTGATGGTGGAATATTAGATCAAGCAAGCGAACACAAAAGGGATTGCGGAAAACGACTGCAGTGCGAAGTTAGCTGGCGCCCCCTACATCATTCAGAGTTCATTCATTGAGATGGCACACGCTTTCGGCTGCATGGTACTGTACAGTATGCAGCCACTCGTAAACGACAACAAGCACTCCGAGTTGCTCGCTTGATTACCGACTACCACCTATCACACAGAGGCACACAGCGTAAGTCGACTGGAACCCGCCGAGCTTTTCATATCAATTGGCAATGTGCTTACCAGTCCTTGGCTGTATTTACTATCCATTTTTCTCTACTCAAGTCTCGGGTTCGTACCTGATTCAGAATTGTCTCGCCATCAGAGACACAATTTCATGTTCTTATGGTCCCAAATGGTTAGCGGATGGTACCTAAAGGCTAGACACAGACTCAACACAGTATAGTAATAAACAAGTCGATCAACCATGGTTTTTCAGGGTCCTTGGTCCAGATTCAGAGTTTACGCCATCTGGGCACTGTAAACGCACCTAGCACGCCTCTATCTGCAGAGTTTCCTTTCTTGAGCATAACATGATACTGTAATATTCTGGAACACGCACTGGTCCTACCATTTCCTCGTGCCTTTCCTCTTGACTTTGAAACTACCTCCGTGATCTACAGTTCTTGATGCTTCCCCCATAGCTTTGCTTCTTTAGTTATTCCTTGAAAAACCTGACTCATCCCAGCGAGCATTTGTCTGCTCAGGAGCCACTTCAGTGTCTTTCTGTGCTCACACGATCGACGTCATCTTTCACACCATCCCCAGACTTGTGATTCCTAAATCACCGCCACTACTCCCTCGTCATACTACCTATCATTACTTCCAAAATCCTTGTCGGTATTTAAGTACTCATACCATTCAACAATAATCTTTGCCGCATAATTCGCCCGAGCAGACGATCATCATGCCCTGCAGTACGAGGATCGATACATCGACGATCCGACCATAAGTCAGATCCAACCAATCATCGGAAAACTGCAAAAGGAGGAAGGTACTTCAAAGAGCGACCGATCTCGATTTCGGCATTTTTCCGATTAGAACAAAAACGATGGCCACAACAGCAGCAACTCCTTCCACCTGGAAGGCCTCTTCTCACTCCCATTCGAATTCTCGATCCTCTCGTCCTGCTCCTACTTCTCGCAATTCTCAACCTATGATCACGCCTACAACACAGTTAAAGACCTCGCAGTTGGCGGCCAGCACCAAGTCTCCCCAGGTCGTTAGAGATGCCAAAAGCCCGAGCTCCTGTTATTTTGGATTCGTGGTTGGGGATGACTCGATCCCAACTGACTCGGGTCCTGGACCCCACGCTCGACAGAATTGGAATGCGACAAATGACAGCTCAAGATCATCCTCAAGACCATTAAGCAATGAGCGAAACCCGGAATTTGAACTGTTCCGCCGACAATCTGAAAAAAGCATTTCTTTTTCTCTGAATAACCTCCCCAATAACCAACTCTCTCCTACCACAGTCCCAACCACGGATCGACCTACAGACTCCCCCATATCTCCATCCGGTGCCCCCTTGAGCAAGAGCAAGACAGAAGGAACAAAAGGTATCAGAGAAGGTGGTGCTCCCGCTTTTGCTTCATATGAAAATCCTTTTTTCGCAGAGGTGCGAAGACAAGCATCTCCTGTGTCGATATCTCCACGACCCGGTGTGTCTGATCACGAAAATGCTCGCCTCTCTCTGCCCGCACACGAGATACAAGCGTCTCTAGATGCACTACGAGCTCAGCGTTCGGAAACATTGCCTCCTGCACCACAGAAAGACAACTATGCCATGGTTGCACCCCAAGAGGTGGCAAAAGCGATAGATCAGTATTCTAAGAAAACACTCGTCCTTGACCTGCGAGTGTTTCCACAGTATTCTGCGGCGCGTGTACGTGGAGCCTTGAATCTCTGTATTCCGACAACCTTGCTCAAAAGGCCTGCTTACACCGTTCAGAAGCTCGCGGAGACATTCACTGCAGACGACGACAAAGTCGAATTCGCCAAGTGGCGGGAGGCGGCTTATATCATAGTTTATGATGCTACTTCTTCGCTGCCGAAGGAGGCCATTACGTCGTTCACAGTGCTAAAGAAATTTGCTGCAGAGGGCTTCAAAGGCCGAGGATTGGTCGTTAAAGGAGGCTTCCAAGGTCTTCAGAAACTGGCTCCTCGTCTCGTCGATTCAGGTAGTAGTGCTGCGAAGGGAGGCTCATCTGCGTTGTCTATGCCTCCACCAAACCACATCAAATTACCAGTTGCAGGTGGCTGTGAGCTCCCTTCAACTAAGAGTGCAGCGAACCCTTTCTTTGGTAATATCAGACAGAACATGGATTTGCTTGATGGTGTTGGGCAATTGCCGATCAAAAAACCTACGAACATGACAGAGGCTGAGGAGAAGCGTCTGCCAGCTTGGTTGCGAAGAGCAGCATCCATCTCGGACGAAGGTAAGGAGGTATCGAACAGATTTCTACACATAGAGAAGGCTGAGCAGAAACGAATGCAAAAGGCTCTATCGTGTTCCGTGACGTATGGCACTCCAAAGCACGGGTATCCAACGAATGAGGTACAGGTAGCTGGGATTGAGAAGGGATCGAAAAATAGGTATAACAACATCTTTCCTTACGAACACTCTAGGGTGAAGCTGCAAAACGTACCTTCACATGGCTGTGATTACGTGAACGCCAGTTATGTCAAAGCAGGCTATTCCAAACGGCGATATATTGCCACACAGGCACCGATCCCGACAACATTTGAGGATTTCTGGAAAGTGGTATGGGAGCAAGATGCCCGAGTGCTCGTTATGCTGACAGCAGAGTCCGAGGGAGGACAGGTGAAGAGCCATGCATACTGGAAGTCTGGTGAATTCGGTCCGCTCAAGATCCGACTGCTTATGGAGAAAACGGTGCCACTCGCAAGATCTGGTGCGTCCAAGGAGAGGGCACCAGTCAGACCAAGCATTGGTACGCGTCGATCAACTACATCCAACACCACACCTGCGGTAGAGAAGACTTTCAATTTTAGTACTAAGGCGGCCGAGCCAGCAAAGAAAGAGGAGGAACCCATGGTGATAATTCGACATTTGACAATTTCGCATTCGGCTTACCCGTTCCAACCGATGCGGGATATCACACAATTACAGTACACCCAATGGCCGGATTTCGGAGCGCCAGCAAGTCCTACCGCCATTTTGAATTTAATCGAACTGGTCAACAAATACCAACGTAGCGTCACCGATTCAACCAACACGGCAAACGATCCTGTGGACGATGGCAAAAAGCCGATCGTTGTACATTGCAGTGCAGGATGTGGACGAACGGGTACTTTTTGTACAGTTGACTCGGTGATTGATATGCTCAAACGGCAACGCCAAGAGAGACACTCTCGAAGTACGAAGAGTCCTGATGCAATGGACGTTGACACTGAGGATGATTGGGTTCAGCGAAACGATATCGACCTGGTGGCGAAAACAGTTGAAGACTTCCGACATCAACGACTCAGTATGGTACAGAACCTGAGGCAATTTGTGTTATGCTACGAAAGCATCCTGGAATGGCTGCATGAACAGGCGAAATCGGTCTGAGGTTGACAAGGCTGACACACTGTGGTTCGTCTAGGACATCATCAGGCACAGGAGTACATATGAGGATTTCGAGTAGAAATAGATGGCATCGATGTAGAGCATCTTGCATTAGGTCATGCACTAGATTTGATAGTACTATCAAAGCATATATTACTTATCGAGCACTGCACACGAAAACGGAGAGAGACGGTTTTTATGTGCGTGAAATCCCTTGTCCCCCACGATTGACTCATCTACGAATGGGTACCCTTGCCATTACGTTGATTGTCATGCACGGCTGAACGGGCAGATGATGGCACTCTACGAGCATTGGCCAGGTCTGTCGCATGTTGCCTAAAACCAGGCTGCCAAGTGTGCCAGGTGGTCAAGGCTCAACAAGACACCGGTCACACCTCTGCCACGACTCGGCGCAGATGTGCGAGGATTTGGCACTTTTCAACTTCCTGTATTCCTGATCGTTAGTCACTCTGGCTGGCTGCCTATAGTCTATTAGTATTCTGCTTCAACATACCACAGTCGTGAGAGTGGCGACACAATCCCTACGAAATTCATCACAGTAGATGATAGATCTTTTGACAGAGTTTGTCGACAGATTTTCTACAGTACATATTTATTCGCGACCCTAGCAATCCGTTATCAGTGCCAATTAAGCCAACTTCAGCCATATACTGTACCCCTCAAATTCTGCAGTCGCTGTATCACCTTCGACTCGTGTCCGGTCTCAAGGGCCGAGCACTACAACGATCTGGAAAACCGACAAACACCATCGCGTTTGCATTGCGAGCGGTGGAAGGTTTGCGCCTGCCTACTCCATTTGTGGCTAGACAACGCCGGATCTCCATTTAAGGCGAAGCGGTCGCATCTATCAATCCACTTCGAAGCGACCACGAAGACAGCCACAATAGCCTGACAACCTCAACAGACCTCATTGACACTTCAGCTTCCTTTGTCACTTATTTGGTTTCACACTCGCTGGTCTACACACCTGAAACCAAAATCATTTACATGGTCACATAGCAGCCTCTTTCCACGTCTTCCGCATGCGATAGTTTACTTTATTCGCGATATCCATGCCAGATCGAATAGCGTGTATGAATTGCCCTTCGTTGTAATGGCAGAAGATGCGCACAGGTCGCTTTCGAGGCTGCAGAGTCGTGTTGATCTCCCCGACGAGCTCATTGCCAATATCTTGCTGCATTCTTCGACACCGACTTTCGTTCAGCTAACTAGGACCTCAAAACAATTCCAGCACATCGCAAAATCCAGCCGCGAGCTTCTACTACGCCATCTCCTTCGCATACCAGGTGATAAATCAACATATGAGGATTCTGACATC